>DSTFC04002__coassemble_723_pt1 | contig 35336 bp, 30 predicted proteins | sample DSTFC04002__metabat2_high_PE_021 | metagenome-assembled genome bin DSTFC04002
TACCTCACATCCTGTTTACTGCCTCTGGCATTTTCATAATACGATGGATATCATCCGCTTTAAGGAAAAGGCGCAGGACGTGTCTCCACTGCCTGCGCCTTTTCCCTGTATATGCCCTTTATTTCATTACGAAGTTAATAATCTTCTTCGGCACGTAAATTTCTTTGATAACATTTCCGGTCAGCTTATCCGCAATAGCTTCCTTTCCTGCTGCCAGGGCGTCTTCTTTGGACACTTCCGCGGAAAGTGTAACCACGGCCCGGGTCTTTCCGTTAATCTGCACGGGAAGCTCGATTTCGTCATCCTTCATGGCGGACTCATCATAAGTGGGCCAGCCTGCCTGGAATACGGAAGTCGTGTTGCCCAGTTCCTCCCAGATTTCCTCTGCCATATGAGGCGCAAAAGGAGCCAGGAGAACGGCCAGGGTATCCAGCGTATCCCTATCCACGCCGCCTTCTTTTTTGGCGATGCTTACCAGGGAATTGGTATGCTCCATGAATGCGGAGATAACCGTGTTCAGGCTGAAACTCTCCAGACGGGTGGTTACGTCGTACACCAGTTTATTTCTTACCTTCAGCATTTCCTTTGTAGGCTGAATCTCTTTGTCTTTGCTGTCCATCAGCAGGTTCCACAGTTTTTTCAGGAAACGGTATACCCCGTCGATTCCTCTGTCGTCCCACTCTGCGTCCAGTTCCGGCGGTCCCACAAACAGTTCGTACATCCGCAGGGAATCGCAGCCGTAATCTCTTACCAGGTCGTCCGGGGAAACCACGTTTCCTTTGGACTTGCTCATTTTGATACCGTTCTTTCCGGTAATCATACCCTGGTTGAAAAGTTTGGTAAAGGGCTCGTCAAAGTCAATCACTCCAATGTCGCACAGGAACTTGGTGTAGAACCGGGAGTACAGAAGATGCAGTACCGCATGCTCTACGCCGCCGATATACATGTCTACCGGGAGCATGGCGTCTGCTTTTTCCCGGGAAACCAGTTCCTCATCGTTGTGGTTATCCACATACCGCAGGAAATACCAGGAGGACCCTGCCCACTGGGGCATGGTGTTGGTCTCCCGTTTTGCCGGCTTTCCGCACACCGGACAGGTGGTGTTCACCCAGTCGGTGATGGCGGCCAGCGGAGATTCTCCGGTTCCCGTCGGTTCATAGGATTCTACCTCAGGCAGGGTCAGCGGAAGCTGGTCCTCGGGTACCGGCACGGCGCCGCAGTCCGGGCAGTGTACAATCGGAATCGGTTCTCCCCAGTATCTCTGGCGGGAGAATACCCAGTCACGGAGCTTATAGTTTACGGTCGCCCGTCCGATTCCCCGCTCCTCAATGATGTGGGGCGCTTCTTTTTTCAGCACAGCGGACTCCATCCCGTTCCATTCCCCGGAGTTAATCATGGTTCCGGACGCCTCGGTATAGGCCTCTGTCATATGTTCAATTTCTTTTCCATCCTTGGCGATAACCTGGATAATCGGAATGTTGAACTTGGTGGCAAATTCAAAGTCACGGTCGTCATGCGCCGGCACGCACATGATAGCGCCGGTACCGTAATCCGCCAGTACATAGTCGGAAAGCCAGATTGGCACTTTCGCTCCGTTCAGCGGATTGATGGCGTAGGAGCCGGTAAATACACCGGTCTTTTCCTTGTCCTGCAGACGGTCCACGTTGGATTTCATGGACGCCTCGTAAATGTACTGTTCCACTGCTTCCCGGGTTTCGTCGGTGGCCAGTTCTTTTGCCAGCGCATGCTCCGGCGCCAGTACCATAAAGGTGGCTCCGTAAAGGGTATCCGGCCGGGTTGTGTACACGGTAATCTTCTCTTCTCTTCCGTCAACCGGGAAATCCACTTCTGCGCCGTAGGATTTTCCAATCCAGTCTGTCTGCATCTTTTTCACCTTTTCCGGCCAGTCCAGTTTGTCCAGGTCGTTCAGCAGACGGTCCGCATATTTGGTAATCCGCAGCATCCACTGACGGAGGTTTTTCTTCGTCACTTCCGTGCCGCAGCGCTCGCATTTTCCGTTTACTACTTCTTCATTTGCAAGTCCGGTCTTGCAGGAAGGACACCAGTTGATGGGGAATTCCTTCTCATAGGCAAGCCCTTCTTTGAACATTTTTACAAAAATCCACTGGGTCCATTTATAGAACTTCGGGTCTGTAGTGTTGACTTCCATGTCCCAGTCATAGAGAGCGGAAATTTCGTTAATCTGCCGTTTGATGTTGGCTACGTTTTCCGCCGTGGATTTTGCCGGATGTACGCCCATCTTGATGGCATAGTTTTCAGCCGGAAGGCCGAACGCATCCCAGCCCATGGGGTGGATGATGTAATATCCCTGGAGCAGTTTGTAACGGCTCCATACGTCAGAGATAACGTACCCTCTCCAGTGTCCTACATGAAGTCCGTTTCCGGACGGATAGGGGAACATATCCAGGCAGTAGTATTTCGGCTTCGGATTCCCGTTTTCGTCGTTCCGGGGATTCACCGGTTTTTCCGCCCAGCGTTCCTTCCATTTTTTCTCGATTGCTCTGTGATTATAAGGTGTGGCCATTTTTTCTCATCCTCCTGAATTCTCTTCTCACCCAAAACCGCATACTGCCCTGTTTTCGGCAGAATAAAAAAACCTCCCATCTCCAAAGAGACGGAAGACTTCCGCGGTACCACTCTTTTTCGCCCTGCCCTCCCGGGCCGGCGCACTTTCGATTCTGTAACGGGAATTCCCGCTTCTGCCTACCGGTCTGTTCAGCAGAAGAACTCCGAGGCGAGTTCGAAGCATCCGCCTGCTGCCTCGCACCTTCCGGCAGTTCTCTGAAAACGTCAGGCTCCTACTACTCCTCTTCAGCGTCATTTCATATACTGTTTTATTATAAAAAGAAGCCCTCTTTTCGTCAAGGGCTTTTTATCTAAAATTTCTGTAAGGCGTAACCGTTTTCCCGCAGCCAGTCCCGGTACTTCCGGTAATCCGGCATAATTTTCTCCACCTCTGCCCAGAACCGGGCGGAGTGGTTCATCTCTTTTCTGTGGGCCAGTTCATGCACTACCACATAGTCCAGCACGCCTGCCGGAGCCAGAATCAGCTTCCAGTTAAAATTCAGACTGCCCTTTGCGCTGCAGCTCCCCCAGCGGGTCTTCTGCTCCCGGATGGCAATCCGTCCGTAACTTACGCCCATCCTGCCTGCGTAAAAAGAAGTTCTATCCTGGAAAACTTCCCGGGCCTTTTCCCGGTAAAAGGTTCTTTCCCCGCCCGTCAGCGGCCGGACTTTTTCTGCCTTCTGCTCCCGGGCTTTCTGTTTCCTGCTTTTTTCCTGAATCCAGTCCTGCTTCTCTGCCAGAAAGGCCTCGACAGCAGAAAGGGGCATCCGGCGGGGCGCCCGGACCAGGACAGAACCGTCCTCCCGGATTTCCACCGCCAGAGTCTTTCTGTCGGAACGCTTCAGCTCATACTCTATGCTCACTGTCTTTACCCCAGGTAAACGACCTCGTCCTTCGGTCGGGACGCTTTTTCTGCATAGAGCAGGTAGAGAACCGGCTGTTTCTGGGCGAATTTCCGGGGCGCTTCGTACTCGAACCGAGCCTCCACCCGCATCCATCCCCGCTGTTCCAGGCTGGCCGGTTTCGGGATTTTACAGGGGTAGCCGTAAAACCGGATATCCTCGGCACAGCAGGTCATAATCTGCCTTCCCGGCACCATCATGTCCACAGGCATTCCTTTGGGCCGGAAGGTCTGCGCCAGAAACCGGACCGTTTTATGCAGATAACGTTCCGGGTGTTCATAGGCGTCCACATACCAGATGCCGAAATCCGTATCCTCCACTTCTATTACATCCGCCTTCACATCATACGGCAGGTCCTCTTCTGTCTGGGGGATGATTTCCCCGTCCTCTCCTTCAAAAATCAGCTGGGCCATGGGATTCTGGATTTTCAGGGCCCGGCGGAAGGCGGACCGGTCGGTTCCATCTCCGCACCGGTTGATGACAATCAGCTCAGACTCCGTAAGCTGATTCATCAGCATGTTGCGCATGTTTTTCAGGTACATGTCCAGGGTGGCGCCGTTTACGGTGGAGTAAACGCCCTGAATCTCCCAGTTGTCCGGGAAATCTCCGTTCATGATTTCCTGCAGGTCCCACATCCCGTTGTATTCGATAACCACCTGGGCAGGATGATAGATTTTCTCACAGTTCTGGAAGAAGGTGCCGTTCAGCTTCTCCTGCTCGTCAATTTCCATCAGAAACATCCCGTTTTCATCCAGCCAGGACTCGGGGTATTCCTCCTCCCCTTCCTCGCAGAGATAAAGGAGGGTCGGTCCGTCCTCTATCCAGTCCTGCCGCATCAGAGTATCCTTGATAAACGTGGTCTTCCCGCTTTCCAGAAATCCCGTACAGATATATACTGGTGTCTTCATGTCTCTCCCTCCGGTATGATTCTAAATATGGAACAGAGTCTGCAGGGAATCTTCCTTCAGGTCGGTTCCGATAACGCATACCCGTCCGGTATAGTCCGGCTGGCCTTCCCGGGTTTCGCTTTCTCCCGGCACCAGGTCGAACTGTTTCCAGCTTCCGTCTGTCATCTGGATAATTCCCTTGGCCCGGAGCACGGTGCCGTAGCCTTCGGTTTCCGCCAGCGCCTTCAGCAGGAAATCCAGTTCTTCTTCCGTATATTTATGGGCCGTCTCCCTGCCCCAGCTTGTAAACACCTCATCTGCGTGGTGGTGATGATGGTGCTCATGGTCGTGGTGGTGGTCATGACCGCAGCACTCCCCATGGTCATGGTCGTGGTCATGGTGATGGCCGTGCTCATGGTCATGGCCGCAGCATTCTTCGTGGTCGTGGTGGTGTTCATGGCCATAATGATGGGCATGACCGTGGCTTCCCTCCAGCAGCTCCTCTATTTCCGCTCCCTGCTCCAGCGCCCGCAGGATGGCTTCTTTTCCCAGCTCGTCCCAGGGAGTGGTAATGACTGCCGCCTCTTTGTTCTCTTCCCGCAGCAGGTGTACACACTCCTCGATTTTTTCGTCCGTCATCATCTGGGTGCGGCTGAGCACCAGCGTTGTGGCGCTGGCCACCTGGTCTTTGAAGAACTCACCGAAGTTTTTCATATACATTTTTGCTTTCTTTCCATCAACCACGGTGATTCTTCCGGAAATCTCAATATCGGCCTCTGCCTTCACGCCTTCCACGGCTTTTGCCACATCAGAAAGTTTTCCGACTCCGGAGGGCTCGATAATTACCCGGTCCGGATGATACTGCTCCAGTACCTGCTGGAGCGCTTTGCTGAAATCCCCTACCAGGGTACAGCAGATACATCCGGAGTTCATCTCCGTAATCTCGATTCCGGCGTCCTTCAGAAATCCGCCGTCAATGCCGATTTCTCCGAACTCATTCTCAATCAGCACCAGTTTTTCCCCGGTGAAGACTTCGTCAATCAGCTTCTTAATAAATGTAGTCTTTCCGGCTCCAAGGAAACCGGAAATAATGTCGACTTTTGTCATATCGATTCCTCTTTTCTTTTATGGTTAGATTTTGCTAACTCCTTAGTGGTTTTCAGTTCAGCCGTCTGCCGGAGACCGGCCAGCCCAAAAGGAACGTCCCGGTTTCCGGCAAAGGGCTGAACCGTATCCTAATATATCACAAAACAGGAAAAGATGCAAACAAATGGGTTGTTTCTCTTTTGTGAATAGTGTATAATGAGTTCAGGAGAAAGCGTACAACTTTCGTACAATTTACGAAAAAGGAGACTTGCAAATATGGTAAATTTATTGACAGGCCCAAAGGGAAGCGGTAAAACGCAACAGATGATTGAACTTGCAAACGAAGCTGTAAAGGACTGTGACGGAAACGTATTTTTTATTAAGAAAAGTCACCGCGATACATACAGTCTCTCTTTTAGTATCCGGGCAATCTGCATGGATGACTACGAGGTTATCACTACCACCGATGAATATCTTGGATTCATCTACGGTATGACAAGCGCCGACCACGACATCCGTGCTATTTTTATCGACGGAATTCTGAAACACGCGGATATGACTCTGGAAAAACTTCCTTCTTTCATTGAGAAACTGAAAAAGATTTCTGCGAACTGCCAGATTGAATTCTATATCAGCGTCAGCGCAACCAATGACAAATTAAAAGATATCGACATGACCGACTGCCGTATCTTAAACTAATCTGTCTGTAGAAATTTTCAGCCGTACCCTCTCAACGAGCGGTACGGCTGTTTTTTATATCAGTTCATACAGAAGAACCATCAGCGGCATGGTAATGACGCAGAAAATCACCGACATGACGTTTATCACGCTGGCGTATTTTGCGTCGCCCCCGAACACCTGGGCCAGCTGGGTTACAAGGGCCGCCGCGCTGGACGCCCCGGCCAGCAGGACAATCAGAATGATGGTGTCTCCTTCCGGATGATAACCGGCGATACCGGTCAGTTTAAAGAGCAGAATACAGATAACGGGCATGACAATCAGCCGGAAAAAGCAGATAAAATAGACCCGCTTCTGTTTCAGCACCCACAGAAGGTCCACATTTCCAATCAGCATTCCGATAACCAGCATACTCACCGGGCCAATCATATCTCCCAGCCCGCCTATGGTGGAACTGATAATGCCGGGAAGCTGAATGTTGGCCGCAAACAGTACGATGCCGATAAACATGGCAATGATATTGGGATTCAGAATAATACTGCGCAGGCTGCTTTTCTCGCCCCTGCATATCAGGGCTTTTCCATGGGTCCATACCAGCACCGTCTGCACCATGGTGTAGGCGCTGGTATAAAATACCCATTCCGGTCCGAAGGTAGCGGACACCAGGGGGATAATCAGATTCCCCGAATTGGAGTAAATAATGGAAGCCCGCTCGATGGAATTCAGGCCCAGGGGCTTTCGCAGTACTTTCATCAGGCCGATAAACACGGCGTGAATGACAACGGACGCCGCCATGGCCATCAGAAGTCCTTTCACCTTGTCCGGTGTGCATTCTATCTGAAAAGCCTGCACCACAACGCAGGGGGAACAGATATAAACACAGAGTCTGGACAGAACCCCGCTTTCTTCCGACTGAAACAGTCCAATCTTTACGATAGCGAATCCGACCACTCCCATCAGAAACAGGGAGAGAATCTGCTGTGCCAGCAATATACTAAGTTCCATGGTGTTCTTCCTTTCCTGCCGCACCGGAACGCACTTTCCCGGTCCCGGTTTTCTCTTCTATTTCAGGGAAAGTACCTGGCAGGTATCCGTCCCCTCTGTGTATTCCATCGTTACGGTATCTCCCGGATTCAGGCGCATGACTTCGATAAAGTCCACAATGGGCACGTCAAAGATTTCTTCCGAATCCTCCAGCATCAGGTAGTAATGGGAATTTCCTTCGATAACGCCCTGGGAGATTTTTTCTATCACACCGGTAATCTGTTTTGTCTCACTGGTCTCTTCTGCTTCTTCTTCCGTTTCTATGCCTCCGCTTTCCAGCAGCCCCTGATACTGCTCCTCGCACTGGCTGACTGTGCTTCCGGTGGCCACAATCTGGTACTGCTCCACGTTTACCATGGCATACATTTTCACAAGTCCCGCATCATCCTTTAAGGCCATGAAATAGGTTGGCTGGCCGGAAATGTTCAGAAGCAGGGGGAAGGTGGCCGTATACTGCAGATTCTGCACCTGGCCCTCCGCCGAGGCCATGGCAGAAGTCTCCGTGGCTCCCTCCACCGGGTAATAACGGGTTTCCATGGTTCTCTGATTCATCAGTACAAATCCCACATTGGACTGGTCGCTGTTGACAGAGGTCACCCCTGTATAGACCCACACATCGTCGTCAATCGCCAGATAGTTGTACCCGTCCGTCGTTTTCAGACAGTCCTTCTGGCCCAGCACGCTGTTCCAGAATCCGTGCTGCAGCGTTCCGTGGTAATCATAGAGCTCCACCAGCAGGTCCGCGGAAAACGCCCGGTCAATCCATGTGGGCGCGTCCTCAATGGCATAGTCTTCTGTTTCCCCGGTAATCGCATTGCACAGCACAACCCGTCCAATGGTCTCTCCTCCGAAAAGTCCGATGTTATACTGTTTCACCGGCGCTATCCAGTAGGGTATTCCTTCCTCGTCAATCTCAAAGCTCAGGTCCCCATATATATAGGTGGGATGCGCAAACCGCAGATGACGGTAGATATTCCGGTTAAAATGGTCGCTCATGGAGTATTTCATTCCTTCCTCCAGTTTGACCATCTCCGTGGTCTGGTTCGCCATGTCAATCCGGATATAGGCCGGAAGTCCCTCGCTCTGATTGGTAAACCACTTGACCAGGCTCGCGTATTTTAACGGAGTTACCCGTACCGGCCGGTCATTGTAATTTATCTGGGAGTAGATATCGTCCGCCTCGAACTGGGAAACCATATCCGCCATACTGCCCATCTTCCGGTCGCCCAGAAGTTCCGCCGTATCCCTGTCCAGGATGGGAATCTGGTCGAAAGAAAGTTCTTCGATTTCCGTTGCGAAATCCCCTTCTTCCACGGTCAGAAGCTGCTGGTATTTCTTTGCATTGACAACCGGTGAGGACAGTAGGGTTCCTGCCAGATACACGACAAGAAGCACCAGAAACAGTCCCAGAATTCCTTTCATTCCTTTCGAATGCCGGATTTCCCCGGGGGAAAGTCTCTTTCGCAGCGCATAGAAAACTGCCGCCAGGGCCACAAGCGCCAGCAGAAAATACCAGACTCCGGCCGAATGAATATTCAGCGCCGGAAGGGCCGCGTAGTAGTAGACTGCCGCCGCGGCCAGCAGCACAATGGTAGTAATAATGCCTTTTTTCATCCTCTCAATTCCTTTTCCTTAAAATTTACGTTTCCACAGTCCCGGAGAGAACAGCATCAGGAAGGGGAAGATTTCCAGCCGTCCTGCCAGCATGTCCAGACTTAATACAATCTTGGAAAATGCGGAAAAGAAGGAGAAATTTTCCACCGGTCCGGACACGTTCAGTCCCGGTCCCACATTATTCATCGTCGTTGCCACCGCCGCAAATGTGCTTTCAAAGTCATAATTATCCAGCGACACAAGCAGGATGGACCCCATCATCAGTAGTATGTAGGCTATGAAAAAAACATATACGCCTCTGACGGTCTCCTCCCGGACTTTTTTCCCGTTCAGTTTTACTACGGTTACCGCTTTGGGATGAAACATCAGTTTGATTTCCCGTCCTACACATTTGATAAGAATAATAAACCGGGATACCTTCACTCCGCCTCCGGTGGAACCTGCGCCGGCTCCGATTATCATCACCAGAATCAGAATGCATTTGGAAAGTTCCGGCCACAAATCGTAGTCCGCTGTCACGAAGCCGGTGGTGGTAATCACAGACGCAATCTGGAAGGAGGCGTACCGGAAGGCCTTCCCCACGGTCTCATAGATGGGAAGAATATTTACGGTTACGATTGCCGTAGTTACCGCAATAATTCCCAGGTAGGCACGGAGTTCCTCGTTTTTCCAGACTTCTTTAAACTGCCTGATAAGGCAGAAATAATACAGGTTAAAATTCACGCCGAACAGAATCATAAAGACGGTGATGACCCCGTCAATATAGGCGCTGTCAAAATGCGCCACACTGGCATTATACCCGGAAAATCCTCCTGTTCCCGCTGTACTGAAAGCGTGTGTCACACTGTCAAACAGATTCATGCCTCCGAACAGCAGTAGAATCACTTCTGCCAATGTCAGCACAAAATACATGGCATACAGAATCCGGGAAGTATCCCTGGCTTTCGGCACCAGTTTTCCCGCCTCCGGTCCCGGGACCTCCGCCCGCATCAGATGCATAGAATTCTTCTCACCCAGTGGAAACACAACCATGGTAAAAACCAGTACGCCCATGCCCCCTACCCAGTGGGTCAGGGCCCTCCAGAAAATCATGCTGCTGGGCAGTGCATCGATATCCGGAAGGATGGTGGATCCTGTCGTGGTAAACCCGGATACGGTTTCAAAAAAAGCGTCCACATAACTGGGGATGCTTCCGGATATGTAGAAAGGAAGTGCGCCAAAAAGAGACCAGAAAATCCAGGCCGCCGCCACGATGACAAATCCTTCCTTTGCGTAAATCGTGGTATCCTCCGGACGTTTTCGCCCAAGCAGGAGAAAGATGACGCCCAGCAGAGCCGCCACAGCAAGGAAAAAAACCACCTCTTCTTCCCCGTAGAGAACAGCGATAACCGCCGGGGTCAGCAGCAGCAGTCCCTCCACTCCCAGCATTCTCGCGATTACGAAGACAATCATTTTCAGATTCATGTTCTATTCCCGCCTCTCCAGAATGTCTTCTATATTCTGCACTTTTTTCCGGGTCGTCACCACGATAACACTGTCTCCCGGTTTTATCATATCCTCACCACCGGGAATGATGATGTCCCGCTTTCTTCCAATACAGGCAATCAGGTTATTCTTTTTTACGGGTAAATCTTTCAGGGGGACATATGTATAGTCGGTATCTTCCCGGATATAGAATTCCAGCGCTTCCACCTTGTCGTCTACCAGTTCATACATGGACTCTACATTGCTGCTCTGGTACGAGTTCTGACGCGCCCGGACATAGCTCATAATCGCGTCCGCCGTAGCTTCTTTCGCCGCCACGATACCGTCAATTCCCAGTTCTTCACCGAGCTGGGCCCGGCTGTCCTCGTTGACCTTGGCCACCACTTTATCCACGCCCCTGCTTTTGGCATACAGCGTCAGAATGATATTTTCCTCGTCCACTCCTGTCAGGGCCACCAGGGCGTCCGCCTCGTCGATTCCTTCTTCGGTCAGCAGTTCCTGGTCGGATGCATTCCCGTGGATAACTGTCGCCCGGGGAAGGGCCTGACACAGGTCCTCGCATTTGACCGGGTCTTTCTCAATAATTTTTACAAGCATCCCCAGCTCCAGAAGACGCCGTGCCAGGTAATATCCTACCCGGCCGCCTCCGCAGATAAGCACCCGTTTCCCTTTTCGGAGGGGCCGCTTTTTCTCGATAAACTGAAAGAAGTCTTTCATATAACGGTGCGCCGCCACAATGTGCAGACGGTCGCCATAATGGACTACAAAATCGCCGTCCGGGATAAAAACTTCGTTTCCCCGCCGCACGGCGCACACAAGCACGCGGACTTTAAATTTCTGGTAGATTTCTGCCAGGGACAGTCCGTCCAGATGACTTCTCTCCCGCACAATAAATTCTAGCAGGTCTGCTTTCCCTTTCATAAAGGTTTCCACCTTTGCCGTATCCGGATAAATCAGGATACGGGAAATCTCCTCTGCCACCGTAAGCTCCGGATTTACCGCCATGCTCAGCCGCAAATCTTCCTTCAAAAGTCCAATCTGGCGGAAATAAACCGGGTTTCTCACCCGGGCTATGGTATGGCGGGCGCCCAGCTTCCTGGCCAGCAGACAGCTGAACATGTTCAGCTCATCGGTAGATGCGCAGGCAATCACCAGGTCCGCCTCCGGCACGCCGGCTTCTTTCTGGACTTCCGCATCTGCCCCGTCCCCCGTAATACAGAGAATGTCCAGGCGGTTTACAGCCTCCTGGAGTTTTCCTTCGTTCTGGTCAATCAGAACCACGTCGTAATCCTCTTCGGATAACTGTCGGGTCAGTCTGTGTCCGACCTTACCGTCTCCAATGATTACAATCTTCATCTCTTGTTCCCTCACCTTTCCTTTTCGAAACGTTTTCCCAGACGGCGCAGCCCGTCGCCTCACTTTCCGAATTTCTGTGCATATTCCCGTAACGTAGCATAGCACTTTTGTGGGAAAAGTACAACCGGTTTTACAAAAGCAGACACCGGACAATTGTCCGGTGTCTGCTTTTGTTTTATGCTTCCTCAGCCGCTCGTTTTGCTATCTCTTTTTCCTGCACGTCGTTCGGCGCCTGCTCGTAGCGGGCAAACTCATAGGAATAAGTTCCTCTTCCTCCTGTCATGGAGCGAAGCGTGGTGCAGTATCCAAACATCTCCATCATGGGAACATCCGCTTCAATCACCTGATATCCTCCGGACATGGGAGTCATGCCCAGCACACGTCCGCGGCGTTTATTCAGGTCGCCCATTACGTCGCCGGTATAGTCATCCGGAACGGTTACTTTTACGGATACAATGGGTTCCAGCAGAACCGGGGACGCTTCCATAAAGCCTTTCTTGAAGGCCTGGATGGTTGCAGTCTTGAAGGCCATTTCGGAAGAGTCTACCGGATGGTAGGAACCGTCATAAAGCGTAGCTTTTACGCCGACTACCGGATATCCGGCCAGAGGGCCTTTTGTCACGGATTCCTGAAGTCCTTTTTCCACAGCCGGGAAATAGTTCTTCGGCACGGCGCCGCCTACTACTTCCTCTTCAAATACATAAGGCGTCTCCAGGTCTCCGGAGGGCTCAAATCTCATCTTTACATGTCCATACTGTCCGTGTCCGCCGGACTGTTTCTTATATTTCGTATCCACATCGGAATTCTTACGGATGGTTTCACGGAATGCCACCTTCGGCGTCTCCAGTGTAATGCCTACTTTGTAACGGTCCGCCAGCTTGCTGGCCACGATTTCCAGATGCTGGTCACCCATACCGTAAAGCAGGGTCTGGCGGTTTTCGCTGTCATTTACTGCTTTCAGGGTCACGTCCTCGGCCATCATCTTTGACAGAGCCTGGGATACCTTGTCCTCGTCACCTTTGTTGTTTACGGTATACTTCATATATGTATAGGGTTTGGAGTATTCGGTCTTTCCAAACATAACCGGTACAGATTTTGTGGAAAGGGTATCTCCCGTCTTTGTGGTTCCCAGTTTGGCAAGGGCGCCGATGTCGCCGGCAAAAAGCTCCGGTACTTCCATGGGTTTGTTTCCGCACATGGTATAAATCTTGCCCAGTTTTGCTTCGCTGTCGGTCTCGGTATTGTAAATCACGTCGTCCCCTTTCAGTACGCCGGAGCATACTTTAACGAAGGAATATTTTCCGATAAAGGGGTCAACCATAGTTTTGAATACATACGCGCTCTTGGCTTTGGAGAAATCATAGTCCGCTTCAAAAATCTCATTGGTCTTCCGGTTAATTCCCTTGCACTCTCTGTTGTCGGGGCTTGGGAAGAACCGGACGATGTCGGAAAGCAGGTTGGCAACGCCCTGGGCCTGGGTATTGGAGCCCATGGCAACCGGAACGATGTCGCCCTCCATTACTTCCGTTCTCATGGCGGAACGGATTTCTTCCACGGAGAACTCATCCCCTTCAAAATATCTTTCCATGAAAGCTTCGCTTGTCTCAGCAACTGCTTCCAGAAGTTTTTCCCGGTAAATCTGAAGATTGGGCAGACAGTATTCCGGAATCTCACATTCTTCTCTCTGGCCGATTCCCGTGTATCTTCTGGCTGCATTCTTAATTACGTTGACATAGCCTACCAGTTTTTCATTCTCACGAATCGGCTGAAAATGCGGTGCTATCACCTTGCCGTATTTGGCGGTTAAATCTTCCACTACCTGACGGAAGCTGGCGTCGTCCACGTCCATCTCTGTTACATAAATCATACGGGGCAGATTGTACTTGTCGCACAGTTCCCATGCTTTTTCCGTTCCCACCTGAACGCCGGCTTTTCCGGATACCACGATAACCGCAGCGTCGGCCACGCTGACTGCTTCTTCTACTTCCCCCACGAAGTCAAAGTAGCCAGGGGTGTCCAGAATATTGATTTTTGCCTTTTCCCATTCAATCGGAATCAGACTTGTACTGATGGAAATTTTCCGTTTCTGCTCCTCTTTATCAAAATCACTGATTGCGTTACCGTCATCCACCTTACCCATGCGGGATGTGGCGCCTGACACGTAGGCCATGGCCTCTGCAAGGCTTGTCTTTCCGCTTCCCCCATGCCCGAGAAGAACCACGTTTCTGATTTCGTCTGTTCTGTAAACCTTCATGCTGCTGCCTCCTTTAATAAGTACTCATGGGTATATTGTACTAAATTTCTTCTGTTCTTACAACTATTTTATTAGTTTTTAACAAGAAAATTGCTTTCGCACTTTAAAGTGACACACTGTTGACAGAACCTGTTTTTTCCTTTAGAATGTTGTTGGATTCCAAAGACGCCCGAATCCCGCGCCAGGATCCGCGAGCAGGTCCTGAAGTATTTTGGGAAAGGATTTTACAATGAAACTGAATAAAATCGGATTTATCGGCCTTGGCCTGATTGGGGGCTCCATCGCCAGGGCCGTCCGGCAGTATTATCCGGACTGCGAGACCGTGGCCTTCGATAAAAACCGGGAGGCCCTGGCCCTGGCCACCCAGGAAGCGGTTATCGATGTGGCCTGTACGTCGATTGATGATAATTTTCAGGGCTGCGATTATATTTTTCTCTGTACACCGGTGGCCATGAACACTGCCTATTTAAAGCAGATGACTCCTTTTCTCCATAAGGACCTGATTCTGACGGATGTGGGCAGTGTGAAAACGCCCATCCATGAGGAAGCGGCCCGGCTTGGCCTGGAGGAATATTTTATCGGAGGGCATCCCATGACCGGTTCGGAAAAAAGCGGATTTTCCAGCTCCCGGCCCCTGCTTCTTGAAAATGCCTATTACCTGCTGACGCCCACGGAGAAAACTCCCCGGGAAAAGGTGAAGGCTTACAAAGAATTTGCCGCTTCCCTGCGGGCTCTTCCGATTATTCTGGAGTATAAAGAGCATGACTACGTTACCGGAACCATCAGCCATCTTCCCCATATCATTGCGGCAAGCCTGGTGAATTTTGTCCGGAATAAAGATACAAAAGATGAGCTGATGAAGAACCTGGCGGCAGGAGGATTTAAGGATATTACGCGGATTGCCTCATCCTCGCCTGCCATGTGGCAGCAGATCTGCCTTCAGAACGAGGAAAATCTGACTTCCATTCTGGACGATTACATCCATTCTCTGCAAAAGGCCAGGGAGATGGTTTCCGGCCGGGAGGGCCAGGGTATCTACGAGATGTTTGAGCAGTCCCGCAACTACCGGAATTCCATGCCGGACGGCTCTGCCGGCCCAATCAGGCGGACGTTTGCCCTTTACTGCGACATTCCCGATGAAGCCGGTGTCATCGCCACGATTGCCACCATCCTGGCTTCAAACGGAATCAGTATTAAAAACATCGGAATCATTCACAACCGGGAATTTGAAGAAGGGGTTCTGCGGATTGAATTTTATGACCAGACTTCCTATGACAGTGCTTCGGCGCTTCTTCTGAAACACCGGTATATTATTTACGAACAGTAGGAGGATTCTTTCAGATATGGCTACCATGGAAATCAGACCATTGAAAAAGCTGCAGGGCGAGGTCACCGTCCCCGGGGACAAATCCATTTCCCACCGGGCGGTGATGTTCGGGGCCCTGGCAAAGGGAACCACAGAGATTACGCATTTTCTTCAGGGGGCGGACTGTCTCTCCACCATCGGCTGTTTCCGGGAAATGGGAATTCAGATTGAAAATACGCCGGAAAAAATTCTGGTTCACGGAAAAGGACTGCACGGGCTTTCCGCGCCGTCCCGCACCCTGGATGTGGGAAACAGCGGCACCACTACCCGGCTGATTTCCGGTATCCTTTCCGGTCAGTCTTTTTCTTCGGTTCTGTCCGGGGACGCGTCCTTAAATTCCCGTCCCATGAACCGGATTATTCTGCCCCTGCAGGAGATGGGGGCGGACATTGCCAGTGTAAACGGAAACGGCTGTGCGCCTCTCCGGATTCGGAAAGGGAACCTGCACAGTATCCACTATACTTCCAGAGTGGCTTCTGCCCAGGTAAAATCAGCCATTCTTCTGGCGGGACTTTACGCCGGGGACGGGGATACTTCCGTAACCGAGCCGGTGCTTTCCAGGAATCATACAGAGCTGATGCTTCAGGGCTTCGGGGCCTCCGTTTCCTCGCAGGTTCATGAAGGCGGCAGCGCTACCGCCACGGTTTCTCCCTGCCAGGAACTTTTCGCCCGTCAGATAAAGGTGCCGGGGGATATTTCTTCTGCGGCCTATCTTATCGCCGCCGCTCTCCTGGTTCCAAATGCCGAGCTTCTGATTCGCAATGTGGGCGTAAATCCCACCCGGGCCGGTGTTCTGGATGTCTGCCGGGCCATGGGCGCGGATATTACCTATCTGAATGAAAACGCAGACAGCGGGGAGCCCGTGGCCGATTTGCTGGTCCGCTCCTCCAGTCTTCACGGAACCGTCATCGAAGGCAGTATCATTCCCACCCTGATTGATGAGATTCCCATACTGGCCGTGCTGGCCGCTTTCGCCGACGGCACCACCGTTATCCGGGACGCCGCCGAACTGAAAGTAAAAGAAACCGACCGTATCAAAACCACCACCGAGGGTCTCCGGGCGCTGGGCGCAGATGTGACCCCCACGGAGGACGGTATGATTATCCAGGGCGGGAGCCCCATTCACGGGGGCACCGTCAACAGTTACCTGGACCACCGCATTGCCATGGCTTTCTCCATCGCCGGACTGGCTGCCGACGGTCCCGTCACCATTCTGGACAGTCAGTGCGTGGATGTTTCCTGGCCCGGCTTTTACGAATTGTTTTAATTTTAGTCGGGGACGGGTACGGGCTGGCCCGTACCCGTCCCCGACTACAAATCCCGTTTAATTCTGACAATTGCCAGAGCGACGGCGGTGCAGGCGACCATGAACGCCGCCTGAATCCCGTATCCCTGAAAAATGGTTTCTTTCATCTCCGGGGTGAGTCTGGAAAAGGACCCCAGAGTCTGAAGCACCACTTCATACCAGTACACCGGCAGGAACCGGGATACGTTCCGGACGCTGTCTCCCAGAATTTCCAGAGGAACAAAGACGCCTCCCAGAAATCCGAATCCCAGAGCCACGGTATTTATCACTGCATTGAGCACATCTTCTTTCTGAATCAGCACTCCGAAAAGAAAGGCGAGGGCCATGGCTGTTCCAGTCATGCAGGCCATATTCGTCAGATAGTATCCCTGATTCTGTGTATGGATAAAGGTGTTTCCATAGAACAGAAGCATAGCCAGGAGGGTCATTACCAGAAGGAAGGCCCCTGCCACGCAGAACATGCCCAGTGCTCCCAGATTCTGGAAGAGTTCGGATACCGGGGCGCAGCCAAGTCTCCCGTGAATGTCTTTCCTTCGGAACTGCATCAGCACATGACTGGCCGTATAGCCCAGCACCGGAATGCTCAGATAGGGGAAAAACTGCATAAAATAGTAAAATGCCGGCATCTCCCCTGCGTTTCCGTTCCGCTCTGACATGGTAATATCTGCTTCTTCTTTTTCCGCTTCCAGAACTGCCATATGTTCCACCGCTTCTTCTGCGGTATAACCGCTGTCTGTATAGGCCCGGACACCCTTCAGCCAGGTCTGAAGCTGGTTTTCCAGGTATACGCTCTGTACGCTTCCCGGCACAGCCACGATATCCAGCTTTCCGTTTCCTTCCAGAAATGCCGTCTCAAAACCTTCCGGCACGGTAACCACGAACGTAACCTGCCGGTAATAGAGAGCGCTCTGGATATCCCCTTCTTCAGTCCCGGTATCCACTATCTCATGCAGGCCGTCCAGATAATCCAGAAGTCCCTCCGCCAGGACACTGTCTTCCTCCAGAATCACCGCAATATTCTCCCGCTGTGCCTGGTATCCGCTGTCCGCCGTCTCGCCCGTCACATACTGAATCAGGAATACAATCCCCAGAAAAATCCCAAAATACATCAGAGACATTTTCCAGTTTCTGAGCCAGAGCAGCATATATCCCTTAAAGACTCTCATACCGTTCCCTCCTTACCAGCAAAAATGCCAGAATCACCAGCACGGCGCTCATCACCCCAAGGGTGCCCAGGTTCTGTATCAGATGTCCTCTGTCATGATAGACATTCAGGCAGTACATGGCGTTTGAAATCAGGGTGGCCGGATTGACGCGGTTCAGAAGCGGGAAGTATTCCTCTGTCATGGTCCGTATATCCGGGGACATGAGGCCGCCCAGAAAACAGCTCACCATGCTGACGCCAATCAGTATACCGGTTTTCAGCTCCTGACTTTTCCGGCTTCCGCACCCGACAATTACCCCCAGGCTTACTCCGGTCATACTGCCAAGCAGACAGATGACAAGCATTCCGGCCATACTGCCGCCCAGGTCTACCCCCAGCACGTAGCGGATATAGCAGAGGACAATCACCACATTCAGAAACTCCGCCGCATAGGTCACCAGACTGCCGGCCAGAATCCGTTTCATTCTGTGCACCGGGGAAATGCACTGTCTGGCCCCCAGGGCGCTCAGATTCGCCCGGGTCTCTGCCACGCTCTGAAGGCCGGGGAAACAGCCGTACATGGCGGCCATGGCTATGGCGGCGAAGAAAAAGCTCAGACTTAAATCCAGGCTCTGCCCTCCCGCAGCGCCTTCTTCCATCAGGTCATCCTGCCGCAGCAGGGACACGGCGGCCTGCTCCAGACGTTCCGGATGCTCTCTCCCGATGTCCGCAAGGATTCCAGCCTGCTCCTGGTACGAGGTCAGCACAGACCCCAGGATACTGGCCCTGGTCCCGGAAGCCCCTACGACCAGTTTCTCTGTGTCATAAAAAACACCTTCCACCTTTCCTTCCTCCAGAAGCCGGAGCGCCTCTTTCTCGTCCGTCTGGCGTACAGACAGCAGAGAGCCGTCCAGGCTCCCGATGACACGGGAAAAACTATCGTCTGCCGCCTTGCCGGTCTCTGCCAGGGCCACCGGAATCTCCGCGAAAGCATCATCGTAGGCATGCTCTCCAAAAGAGAAATAGAAAAATGTAGACAGAATCAGGGGAAATGCCAGCGACCAGAACATCGTGCTCTTTTCCCTCAGAAACTGCAGCAGTCTGTATTTTATCAGATGTCCCATACTCCACCTCCTAGTCCCGCAGCTCTTTCCCCGTGATTTCCAGGAACACATCGTTCAGGGTAGGCAGCTGGGAAAATACGTTTTCAAAAGGAATCTCCCTTTCCTGCAGGAAATGCAGGACCCTAAGCAAATTATCCTTTGCCTTCCGGCAGCGGAGCGTCAGTTTCTCCCCGTCGTAATCGGCCCGGAAAACATGGGGAAGCAGGCGGATTTCCGCCAGCTGTTCCTCTTCGATATAAATCCCTTCCAGTGTAATAATGTCGCCGGTATTGATAAGCCGCTTCAGTTCTTCCACGGTTCCGGAGGCCAGAGCCTTCCCCTGGTCCAGAATGGTAACCCGGTGGCAGATCTGCTCCACCTCTTCCATGTAATGGGAAGTATAAATCACGGTAGTTCCTTCCCGGTTCATCTCCTGGATTCCCTCCAGTATCCGGTTCCGGCTCTGCGGGTCCACCGCCACCGTAGGCTCATCCAGAATCAGAAGCTCCGGCTTGTGGACGATTCCGCAGGCAATATTCAGGCGGCGGAGCAGTCCGCCGGAAAGCTCTTTCGGCTTTTTCTTCCGGAAATTCTCAAGTCCGGTAAACCGGAGCGCCTCCTCATCCAGTTCCCGCCTGCGCCTTTTGTCCTCCACATAGAGACCGCAGAAATAGTCAATGTTTTCCCAGACACTCAGCTGTCCGAATACCGCCACATTCTGCATGACCACGCCGATTTTTTTCTTAATATCATAGGCATCCGGGCTCATCTCTTTCCCGTCTATACGGATACTGCCCTTGTCAAAATACAGGAGAGCCAGCAGGCAGTTGAGGACTGTCGTCTTTCCGCTGCCGTTTGGTCCCAGAAGACCGTAGATTTCTCCTTTTTCAATTTCCAGGTTCAGATGGTCCACGGCCACCAGGTCCCGGTAACGCTTTACCAGATTTTTTATCTCAACATACGCCATAAGTCATTTCCTCCTTTGTTTCCATCTTAACGGAAAGTTGCCGGTTTTCCCAGTGCTCCCCGTCAGGAAATCCCATGACAAATGTCACGAAATAAAGGCAGGGAAAATTTTTCGTTCTCTTCTAAGGATAAATTCGTTATAATACAGACAGAACCGTTGAAAGGAGGACGATGCAATGACCGGAATTCCATCCATGCTGTGTCTCTGGCTTTACGGATTTTTCTGGCTCTGTTTTTTCCCACTGAGGACAGCCTTTATCCTGGGTACCTTTCTGTCCCTGACCCTGGGCGCAGCCTCTCTGTTTTTGAAAAGCCGGAATCTTTACCTCGCATGCTCTGTAATTTTTTCCGGTATTTCCTGGTTTTTCCCGTCTTTTGCGGCCTGGGCTCCTCTCATCCTTTACGGGACTTTTCGCCGCCGATTTTTCCTTCCCGCCATCATGGCCTGCCTGACCCTGGCCCTGCATCCGGAGCTCCGGCAGCCGGAGATTCTGTTTTTCCTGCTTTTTGGCGCCGGTCTGGCTTCCCTTCTGGCCTTCCTCGACCGGAATCTGGAAACCGTCACCGGGAAGTACCAGAATCTGCGGGACGATTTGCAGGAACGAAATCTGCTGCTAAAAGAAAAAAACAAAACACTGCTGGAAAAGCAGGATTATGAAATCTATACCGCCACTCTGCAGGAGCGGAACCGGATTGCCCGGGAAATCCACGACAACGTGGGTCATATGCTGACCAGGGCCATTCTGCTCACCGGAGCCGTGCGCGCGGTCAGCCGGGAACCGGCCATCCAGAATTCCCTGGAGAATCTGGAGGCCACCCTCTCCCAGGCCATGGGAAATATCCGCCAGAGCGTGCATGACCTCCATGATGAGGCGGTCAGCCTGGAGGAGGCACTGCGGGAACTGGTCCGGGATTTTACATTCTGTCCCGTTTCTCTGGAATATGACGTGGGGCCGGAACTGCCCCGGGATGTGAAATACGGTCTGATTTCCATTGTAAAAGAAGCGCTGGTGAACGTGAGCCGGCACAGCAATGCCACAAAGGTGCATATTATTCTGCAGGAGCATCCGGGATTCTGGCAGCTCATTTTGGAGGATAACGGAACTGTCCCCGGTGAGATTTCTTCTTCCGGGATTGGACTTGCCGGTATGAAGGAGCGGATTCACGCCCTTCACGGCAGGATAGAGTTCAGCAAAACACCAGGATTCCGGATATTTGCCGCCATCCCGAAGGGCAGCGATTTTTCTTCTGCCACGTCGAAAAAGGAGGAAATATGATAAAGATTATTATTGTAGACGATGACTGCCTGGTGGCAGACGCGCTGAAAATCATTTTAGAAGCGGATTCCGGCATTCAGGTTCTGGCCTCCGGAAAAGACGGATACGAGGCAGTCTCCCTATACAGAAACTATCAGCCGGACCTGCTGCTTATGGACATCCGTATGGAAAAATTGAGCGGCCTGGAGGCCGCCCGGGAAATCCTGAGCCAGTACCCGGACGCCCGCATTCTTCTGCTGACCACTTTTCTGGACGACGAGTACATCGTACAGGCACTCCGGCTGGGTGCCAGAGGATATCTTCTCAAGCAGGACTACGCCAGCATCCTCCCTGCCATCCAGGCTGTCTGCTCCGGTCAGACCGTATTCGGCGGCGAAATCATGGCCAAAATCCCGGCACTTTTAAACCGGGAATCCCAGTTTGATTACAACGCCCAGGGAATCACCCCAAAAGAACAGAACATCATCACCTGCGTGGCCGAAGGCCTCAGCAACCGGGAAATTGCAGAAAAACTCTTTTTAAGCGAGGGAACCGTACGGAATTATCTCAGTGCCATTCTGGAAAAACTGGAACTCCGGGACCGGACCCAGCTTGCCGTCTTCTATTATCAGCACCGGTAATATTCAGAATTGTCTCAGAGTTGTAGTCGGGGACGGGTACAGGCTGGCCTGTACCCGTCCCCGTTGGACCCAATGGATTATTTTCCTATTTCATCTCTGGTTTCGATAAAGCATTTTACGATAAAATCGATGTCTTCTTTTGTATGTCCTGCGCAGACCTGGGTACGGATTCTGGCTTTTCCTTTCGGTACGACCGGATAGGAGAACGCTACTACATACACGCCTTTTTCCATCATCTTTTCTGCGTACTGTGCCGCCAGTTTTTCATCGTACAGCATAATCGGTACGCAGGGATGGGTGCCGGGGATAATATCAAATCCGTTTTCTACCAGTTTCTCACGGTAGTAGGCAGTTACTTCTTCCAGGTGGTCCCGAAGCTCGGTGCTTTCTTCCAGCATATCGAAGAGTTCAATGCTGGCTCCTGCGATGGCCGGCGCCAGGGAGTTGGAGAATAAGTACGGACGGCTTCTCTGACGGAGCAGGTCGATGATTTCTTTCCGTCCGGAGGTGTATCCGCCGGAAGCTCCGCCCAGGGCTTTTCCGAGGGTTCCGGTGATGATGTCCACTCTTCCCTGCACACCGCAGTATTCCGGAGTTCCCCGTCCGGTCTTTCCGACAAATCCTACTGCATGGCTGTCATCCACCATAACCAGGGCATGGTATTTGTCCGCCAGGTCGCAGATACCGGCCAGGTTGGCGATGATACCGTCCATGGAGAACACGCCGTCTGTGGCAATCAGTTTGATTCTGGCGCCTGCCTCATCGGCAGCCTTTAACTGTGCTTCCAGGTCTTCCATGTTATTGTTTTTGTAGCGGTACCGTTTTGCCTTGCAGAGACGTACGCCGTCGATGATGGAGGCATGGTTCAGCTCATCGCTGATAACCGCATCCTCTGCGGTAAGAATGGTCTCAAAAAGTCCGCCGTTTGCGTCAAAGCAGGAAGAATAAAGGATGGTGTCGTCTGTTCCCAGGAAGCTGGAAATCTTTTTCTCCAGTTTTTTATGAATATCCTGGGTTCCGCAGATGAAACGCACGGAAGCAACGCCGAATCCCTTCTCATCATAGGTTTTCTTGGCTGCTTCAATCAGTCTCGGGCTGTCGCCAAGTCCCAGATAGTTGTTTGCACACATGCAGAGCAGCTTTCTGCCGTCTTCCATGGTAACCCAGGGTCCCTGCGGAGAAACAAACGGTGCTTCTCCCTTAAACAGACCTGCTTCTTTAATATCCTCTACTTCTTTTGCATAAATGTTTAAAATATCATCTTTTCTTGCCATAGCTCCTGTCCTTCCCTTCTGCGTTAATCGTTGATATGTGACCAGTCCAGAACCACCTTTCCGGACTGTCCGGAAATCATTGCCTCAAATCCCTTCTCATAGTCCCGGATATCGAACCGGTGGGTAATAATCGGGGAAATATCCAGTCCTGCCTGAATCATGGTAGACATCTTGTACCAGGTATCCCATACCTTTCTTCCGTAAATACCGCGGATATTCAGGCCGTTGAAAATCACGGTCTCCAGGTCCACTTTTACATCCTGGCCCTGAAGTCCCAGAAGCGCAATCTTTCCGCCGTGCTTCATATTATGAATCATATCGGAAAGGCCGGCAGGACTTCCGGACATCTCCAGTCCCACGTCAAACCCTTCGGTCATGCCGATGTCCTTCATCACATCCGTCAGCTTCTCTTCCTTCAGATTCACGGTTCTGGTGGCGCCCAGTTTCTTTGCCAGATTCAGCCGGTAATCATTCAGGTCCGTGATAACCACATGTCTTGCACCGGAAAATTTGGCAATGGCTGCCGCCATAATTCCAATGGGGCCTGCCCCGGTAATCAGCACGTCCTCACCCAGCATATCGTAGGAAAGGGCGGTATGGGTCGCATTTCCAAAGGGGTCGAAAATTGCGTACAGCTCTTCCGGAATATTGGGGTTGCAGGGCCATACATTGCTGGACGGGATAACCAGGTACTCCGCAAACGCGCCGTTCCGGTTTACCCCTACGCCCTTGGCGTCCTTGCAGTTCTCCTTGTGGCCTTCCAGGCAGTTCCGGCATTTTCCGCAGGTAATATGTCCTTCTCCGGAAACCAGGTCGCCTTTTTTGAATCCCTGAACAGCCTCTCCGGTCTCTACGACCTCTCCTACATATTCGTGGCCTGCTGTCAGCCCAATGGGAATGGTGTGCTGTGCCCATTCATTCCACTGATAAATATGTACGTCAGTTCCACAAATGGCTGTCTTGTGAATTTTGATTTTTACATCGGAAGGTCCCACTTCCGGAACCGGCACTTTTTTCATCCAGAGTCCGGCTTCCGGTTTTTCCTTCACCAGTGCCCACATCATGTTTTCGCTCATGTTTCTACCTCCATCGGACTTCTTTTTTCTGAGTTACATCCTGCTTTTATGATACCTGAAATGCCCTTGTTTTTCAATCCTTTTTTCCGTCTCACGCAAACATTTTACATGTTTTTGTATTTGTATCACGCACAAATACATGTGTCTTTCCATGAAAGGCATTTTCATGGTTTTCCATGAAAAACGGAGTGGTTTTTTGGCAGTTTTCACAAATCGCCCTTCCTTCCGGAACTGTTGACATTTCCTCTGTGCAATGCTATGCTGTACAAAGATTTTCAATCAAATACGGCCAGGTGCCCGGAGTCTCGTCCGGGATAATAGGGAAACAGGTGAGAATCCTGTACGGTCCCGCCGCTGTAAAGCAGGAATGGCTTTTCATATCCACTGTGCCCGCCGGGCATGGGAAGGGAAAAGCCGTGCTGATGGCTAAGTCAGAAGACCTGCCTGGCTGTAGGGAATCCTCACTGTTACGAGCGATGACAGCAGGAAATGCAGAAAGCCTTCTTTTTGTGCTTTCTTTTTTCTGGTGCCTCTGTTTTGTGACAGAGGTTTTCTTTTTGCACTGCGGGACCCATCGCATCATAAGGAGGGGTTATTTATGACCAGAAACCAGAAACTGTTGACCGGCGCCGCTGCCGTGCTGTGCTTTTCCTTTGCCCCCGCACTGCCAGCCGCCGCCATGCACATTATGGAGGGATATCTGCCCGGAGGGGCCTGCATTGCCTGGGGCGCCCTCTGCGTTCCCTTTGTCCTGGCGGGATTTTCCTCCATAAAAAAAGCCCTGACGGAAAATCCCCAGCTTCTTACCCTGCTGGCCATGTCCGGGGCATTCATTTTTGTAATTTCTTCCCTGAAAATTCCCTCTGTCACAGGAAGCTGTTCCCATATGACGGGGACCGGCCTTGGCGCTATCCTTTTCGGCCCCGCCCCGGTCAGTATCCTGGGGATCATTGTCCTTCTGTTCCAGGCAGTCCTGCTGGCCCACGGCGGGCTGACCACGCTGGGAGCCAACACCTTTTCCATGGCCATTGCCGGTCCCTTCCTGAGCTGGGGCGTCTTTCAGATTTGTAAAAAGCTGAACGTAAACCGTAGAGTCAGCGTCTTTCTGGCAGCCGCCCTGGGGGATCTGTTTACCTACTGTATCACCAGTCTGCAGCTTGCCCTGGCCTATCCTTCTGAAAACGGAGGCGTGGCGGCCTCTGCGTTAAAATTCCTGGGCGTGTTCGCACCCACCCAGCTTCCCCTGGCAGTTATCGAGGGAATCCTCACGGTACTGATTGTCATGGCCCTGGAAACCTATGCGAAACCGGAGCTTCGCCTGGCAGGCTACTTCAAAGGAGCAAAGGAGGGAACGAACAATGAGTAAAAATACAAAAACGGCGCTCCTGCTTCTTCTGCTGGCAGTCCTGCTGACGCTCCTTCCTCTGGCGCTCCAAAAAGACGCGGATTTCGGCGGTTCTGACGACGCCGGGAGCGTAATGGTAGAGGAAGTCCGGGGCGAAGCCTATGAGCCCTGGTTCACCCCGGTTCTGGAAAATGCTCTGGGCGGAGAGCTTCCGGGGGAAATAGAAAGTCTTCTGTTCTGCGTGCAGACCGGCATTGGCGTGGGCATTCTCGCTTTCTGTATGGGGCGTTTCGTAGAACGGAAGAAATGGCAGAAGGAGGACGACAGTGCCATCCATTGATTCCATCTGCTATGCCTCCCGGCTTCGGAATGTCAATGCAGCGGTCAAATTCTGGTTTTCCATTCTGACCCTGGCGCTGTGCGTTGCAGGCCGCTCGGTCTGCATCTCCCTGCTGGTCCTGCTGGTGAACAGTCTGCTGATTACCGCCAGAAGCGGCCTGGCCTGGAAGCGGTATGGAAAACTGCTGGCCGCCCCGCTTACGTTTCTCCTGCTGGCCACTGCGGCCATTGTCATCAGCATCTCCAGGCGCCCCCTCTCCGCCTTTGCCATTCCCGCCGGCTCCTGGTATGTGACGGCAGGGTGGGACTCCCTGGCCTATGGGGGCCGGCTGATGCTGACCGCCCTGGCCTGCGTATCCTGCCTTTATTTTCTGTCGGTAACCACGCCGGTAACAGACATTCTGGGCGTGCTGGAGTCCCTCCGCTGTCCCCGGCTTTTCCTGGAACTGATGCTGCTGATTTACCGGTACATTTTCCTGCTGCTGTCCCTGGCCTCTGTCCTTACCGCCGCCCAGCAGTCCAGGCTTGGAAACCGGGACTTCCGGACTTCCCTGCGCTCCTTCGGGGCGCTGGGGCAGGCTCTCTTCGTCCAGTCCATTGTCCGTTCCCGGCTTAGCTGGCAGGCCATGGAATCCCGCTGTTATCAGGGGCAGGTAAACGTCCTCCACCCGAAACAGCCTGTAAAAAAATCCCAGGTCCTTCTGATGGCTCTGTTCGAGCTTCTGCTTCTGGCCCTGGTTATAATAAGGAGATGTCAGCTTTGGATACTATTTTAAATGCAGAAAATCTGGTATACTCATATGAAGACGCACCGGAACCCTCCCTGAACGGACTGACCCTTTCCATCCCGGAGGGAAGCCGGGTGGCGCTGATGGGAGAAAACGGTTCCGGGAAATCCACGTTCTTTCTCTGCTGTAACGGGATTTTCAAACCGCAGAAAGGCCGGCTCGCTTTCCGGGGCGTTCCCTTCTCTTACGACCGGCGTTCGCTTCTGGAACTCAGAAGGCAGGTGGGCATCGTCTTTCAGAATCCGGATGTCCAGCTTTTTTCCGCCAGCGTATATGAGGATATTTCTTTCGGCCTTCTGAACCTGGGACTTTCGGAGACAGAGGCCGCCGAAAGAGTCGGCCGGGTGATGGAAGAGCTGGAAATTACTCCCTTCCGGGACCGTCCGGTCCATGCGTTAAGCGGCGGCCAGAAGAAGCAGGTTTCCCTGGCCGGAATCCTGGTCATGGAACCTGCGCTTCTGATTCTGGATGAGCCCTTTGCCTCCCTGGACGCCCGGCACAAGGAGCGGATGAAGCAGCAGATATACCGGCTCAGCGACAGCGGCCGCACCGTGCTGACCGCCACCCATGACCCGGATTTTGCCCTGGAATGGGCCGACCGGGTGATTCTGTTAAAAAAAGGCCGCACTCTGGCCCAGGGAGAAGCCGCAGCGATTCTCTCCAGCCGAAGGCTTCTGGAGGAAGCAGGGCTTCCTGCCCCTTCCGTTCTCCCGCTTTTTGAGACGCTGAAAAGAAAGGGCATTCTGGCGGAGCACCTGCCTCTGCCCCGCAGCCTGGCTGCCCTGGAGCGTTGCCTGCACTGAAAGGAGACATGCATGAACAAAAAAGGACTTCTGGTTGTCAGCTTTGGCACCAGTCACCACGATACCCGGGAAAAAAACATTGTCCCTCTGGAAACCCTTCTGGCAGAAGCTTTTCCGGACCGGACCTGCTACCGGGCCTATACAAGCAGAATGATTCTGGATATTCTGAAAAAACGGGACGGGCTTACGCTTCCCACTGTGCCCATGGCCATGGAGCAGCTGATTCAGGAAGGAATCACCGATTTGCTGGTCCAGCCCACCCATATCATGAACGGGCTGGAAAACGAGCAGATGAAAGAAGATATTATGCTATGGAAAAATCAGCTGGATTCCCTGGCTTTTGGGGCTCCCCTTCTTACATCCACCAGGGACCAGGAAGACCTTATCCAGGCCGTGATGGAAGAATTTCCCCCTCTGAAAGAGACGGAAGCGCTGATGTTCATGGGGCACGGAAGCTCCCACTACGCCAACACCGTCTATGCGGCGCTGGACTACGCCTTCAAGCACCAGGGCCATCCCCATGTATACGTGGGAACGGTGGAGGCCTATCCGGACCTGGACACCGTAATGGAGGACTTAAAGCGGGAACATATCCGCAGGGTCACCCTGGCCCCTCTGATGCTGGTGGCCGGGGACCATGCCCGCAACGACCTGGCCGGGGACGGGCCGGATTCCTGGAAGTCCATCCTGGAATCCCACGGCTTTGAGACTTCCTGCGTGCTGAAGGGGCTGGGAGAATATCCCGGTATCCGTAAGCTCTATATCCGGCATGCGAAAGAGGCTCTCCCCTTATGACAGGGCGGGCAGGAGAATGTCTGCCCGGAAGCCGCCCAGGGAACTCTTTCCCAGTCTGAGCTCTCCCCCATGAGCCCGCGCGGTCTGACGGACCGTCAGAAGTCCCAGGCCGTGCCGGAGCGTACCGTCCGCCTCCTCTGCCTGCATGTAATGGGGCGTTTTCTCCAGGGCTTCGGTTTCTTCCGGAGACATCCCTTTTCCCCCGTCCTCTACCCGGATAACCAGGGACATGGATTCCCGGAGCAGGGATACCCGGACGGCACATCCCTCTTCATTGTGATTTCTTACGTTCTGAAGCAGATTTCCCACCGCTCTCTGAATCAGGGGGGCGTCGATTTCGGCCCGCCATCCGGAGGCCTCTTCCGGAGCATTCCATTCCAGCGGATAGCGTCCTTCCACATCCAGATTCAGAAAATCCGCCACCGCCTGCCGCACGGCCGGGACCAGATATTCCTCTTTCTTTTTCAGCGGCTGCATCTGGTACTCCAGCCGGGAAACCAGGTTTAAATCGCTGACCAGGTCCCGGATTCTCTGTCCCTGATGCAGAATGGCCCCGGCCTTTTTCCGTTCCTTTTCGGAAAGTGCGGGATTTTCCTGCAGCTGGTCCGCATACCCGATAATCATGGTCAGGGGCGTCCGGATATCATGGGACACCCCTGCAATCCACTCTCCCCGGGCTTTTTCTTTTCTCCGAAGCTGCCGTCTCTGGGTTCCCAGGACCTCCGAGGTGGTATTGACCGATTCCGCCAGTTCCCCCAGCAGTCCCCGGGGCTGCACATGAACCGGTTCTCCCCGGGGCAGTCTCTGAATTCCTTCCGCCAGCGGCCCCAGGGAGGCCATCATCTTCCGGTTTGCCGCCAGATAGATGAAAAAAAGCACGGCCACATTCACCGCCAGAACTGCCAGTGCCGTCCGTGGCAGGCTGATAATGCTGTCATAGTCATAGCTGGGATACATGTGTTTCCAGAAGCTGTCCTTCGGATACCCCAGAATCAGCAGGCCGTCCTCCCGCTCCCCGGTGTAAGTGGGGTAATCGTTCAGATACCCCCGGGTAAGCCAGGACACCTCCGACAGGGTATAGGAGCGGGGGATGTCCGCCGGAACATTTTCCGTCTCCCAGACCACCTCCCGGCTCTCTTCTTCCACAAACACGGCCCAGATATCCTGGCTCTCCAGTTCTTCTTCCACTTCTGTATCCATTGCATAACCGTCTGCCTCCCGGCGCAGGGCCCGGGCCGCCTCCCCGGCCATGGTGTAGGGTGCTCCGTTTGTCATGCTTTTTTCCGTAAACTTCCACAGCACCACTACGTTTACCGCCAGAAGCAGGAGGACGCTCAGCATCAGCAGGCCGGCAAATCTTCGAATCAGACGAAGCAGATTTTTCATTTTGTCCTCCCTTCTGTCAGAAGACGGTACCCCAGTCCCTTTACCGTTATCAGGGATACCGGACGGGACGGGTCTTTCTCTATCTTTTCCCGGATTCGCCGGATGTGCGCCATCAGCGAATTTTCATATCCGTAAGGATTGTCGCCCCAGGCCGCCTGGCAGAGCGCGTCAATGGTCACAATCCTTCCTGCATTTCTGGCCAGCGCCTGCAAAATGGCGTACTCCTTGGCAGTCAGCGGCAGAATCTCTTTCCCCCGGCATACCTCCGCCCGGGAAAAATCCACTTTGCAGTCCGCCAGCTGAAGCTTTGGATTTTCTTCCTTATAGGCCCTCCGTAAAATGGCCTGCACCCGGAAAACCAGTTCCTTCGGAAGAAAGGGTTTCACCATGTAGTCATCCGCTCCCAGTCCAAAGCCGCGGAATTTATCCTCGTCCTCTCCCCGGGCAGTGAGAAACAGCACCGGATACTCTGCTTTTTCCCGCAGCCTTTCCAATAATCCAAAGCCGTCTCCGTCCGGCAGCATCACATCCAGTACGGCAAAATCCGGACGGAATTCTTCCGCAGCCTCCAAAGCTTCTTTCACCGAGGAGGCCCGGCAGATAAAACAAAAACCGGCTTCCTTTAATATCATCTCTACCATGTCCAGAATCTCATTCTCATCATCCACCAGGAGAATCCGTTTTTCCCTGAGATAAGACATATCCACAAAAATCCCTCCTTTCCCTTATCTTACCACAAGTTTTCCCATCCGGAAGGAGTCCCGGCAAAATGTAAGGGAATTGTAAGGCAGGGAAAAGGCCTGTGTAAGGAAGATTTCTTATACTGGAACTGTGACAGAAAGGAGAGACGACTATGAGACCTGTAATTGAAACCCGAAATCTGACAAAAACATACGGCCGTTTTACTGCCGTATCCGGTCTGAATCTGCACGTGCCCAGAAATTCTGTCTACGGTTTTCTGGGGCCCAACGGTGCAGGCAAATCCACGACGATGAAAATGTTCCTGGGACTGACCCGGCCTTCCGGCGGAACTTTTGTGATGGACGGAAAGCAGTATCCCCAGGACCGTGTGGAGATTTTAAAGGAGACCGGCTCTTTCATTGAGGCCCCGTCCTTTTACGGGAACCTGACCGGAGAAGAGAACCTGGACATTCTGCGCCGGATTCTGGGGCTTCCGAAATCCGCCGTGGAGGACGCCCTGGAGCTGACCGGCCTGACCCCTTACCGGAAACGGCTGGCCCGGAAATATTCTCTCGGCATGAAACAGCGCCTGGGACTGGCCGGAGCCCTGCTGGGGCGGCCCCCGCTTCTGATTCTGGATGAGCCCACCAACGGGCTGGACCCGTCCGGCATCCACGAAATCCGCTCTCTCATCCGCTCCCTCCCGGAGCAGTTTGACTGTACCGTTCTGGTATCCTCCCATCTGCTGGCGGAGATTGAACTGATGGCGGACTTTGTGGGAATCTTAAATCACGGTCACCTGCTGTTTGAAGGCACTCTGGAAGAGCTGAGACAGTCCGCCGCCGAACGGGGTCTCCCCGCGGACAATCTGGAAGATACCTTCCTGGCCCTTGTCGACGCAGATAACCAGAACCGGAGGAGGCGGTAAGCGTGTTTTGTGAATTCCGAAAAATAAAAAGGACGGGATTTTTTCCCGTCTGGCTGGCCGGAGCCCTGCTCTCCGGCGGGTTTCCCCTGCTGAACATGGCTTTCCGGGCAGAAAACTATACCGGCCTTCCCGGCTCCGGCATCTCCATTCTTCTGAAAGCAAACTGGCAGACCAGCGCCATGATGAACCTGATGCTGCTCATTCTGGGCGCCTGCATTCTCTATCACATAGAGTTCGCCGATAACGGTCTGCAGAAGATGCTGACGCTTCCCCTGCGGGAGAGCCGCATTTTCCTGGGAAAATTTCTGCTGATGATTCTGGCCTGGCTGACTGCGCTGGCAGAAGAATGTCTTTTTTACGGTTTCTGCTGCGTCCGCTGGTTTCCGGGGGAACCCTTTCTGCCGGAACTGCTTCGAGGCTTTGGCTGGTTTTTCCTCACCGGACTGCCCACTCTCGGCTTTATGCTGCTGATTTCCTCCCTTTGCCGGAACATGTGGGTTTCCCTGGGAGCCGGGGTTGTCCTGGTCTTTGCCGCCACACTGGTCCCGGAGACTTCCTCTGCCCTCTCCCTGCTTCCCTTTGTCCTTCCTTACCGTCTTCCGGAAACGGCAGGGACCGGGGACGTTTTGCTTTCTCTGGCGGCTGTTTTTGCGGAGCTGGTACTGTGTATCCTGCTCCAGCGTATCCTCACTCTGTTCAGGAGGTCTGCACTATGAATATACTGACACTGATTTCTATCGAATTTAAGAAAATACGCCGTTCCCACATTCTGCCGGTGCTGCTGGCAGCGGTCCTCATTCTGTGGGTGTTCTCCGTCGCTCATGCAGATACCCATTTTGACATGGGCGATGTTGGTATCTCCCCGGAAAACAGTTTCCTGGTTCAGGGATTTCTGGGCATGTCCTGGTTCCTGTTCCCGGCCAGCATGGTCGTGGGCACGGTACTTCTCATTCAGAATGAGCGGAGCGGCCGGGGCATGTTAAAAATGCTGTCCCTTCCGGTTTCCACTCCCGCACTCTGTCTGGCCAAATTTACCGTACTGCTGGCCCTGGCCGCCATTCAGATTCTGATGCATGTGGCAGCCTGGTTTCTCAGCGCCCTCGTGGCCGGGCAGATCCAGCACTATTCTTTTCTGGTGGACCCGCTTTTTGCCCTTTCCCGGGCAGGCATCCTCTACCTGAGTGCCATCCCCATGACTGCCTTCTTCTGGATGCTGGCCGTCTGCATCCGGACGCCGGTATTTTCCGTCGGCGCCGGCCTGGCGTCCATTGTGCCCTCGGTTCTGATTATGAATACGAAGGCCTGGTTCCTCTATCCCATGTGCTATCCGTTCTATGTGATGACGGCAGAGTACGGAAAACTGGCCTCCCGGCTGAGCACCTGGGAAGTGGACCTGGTTCCGTGGATTCCTGTCGCCGTCCTGATGACCCTGCTGTTTCTTGCCATTGCCTGCTTCTTTTTCGGGCGGGCAGAAAGGAGATAACGTTATGAAAAAAAAATACTGACCGGAATCTGTGTCTTTCTGCTGCTGGTACCCTGGACCATCTTCCCTCTCCGCACGTTTCCCTGGGCCCTGGAATCCCCGGCGGCGGAGATTATCATCACCTGCTATGCCCTGGTGATGGCCGCCTCCTGCGTAGTTACCCTGGCGGCCTACTGTGCGGGAAACGCAAAAAATCTGCTGATGAAAATCTGCTGCGTAGTCAGTACCCTTTACGGCGTCTTCGGCGTCGTGGTACTGGGCATGATTTATCTCATGTAAAGCAGCGCGTTGCAGATGGCGGCGGCGATACTGCTGCCGCCTTTTCTGCCCCTGGACACGATGTAGGGCACCGGAGCTGTCATAATCCGTTCTTTTGCCACAGCCACGTTGACAAATCCCACCGGAACCCCGATGACAAGGGCCGGGTGCAGTTTTCCTTTCTCGATGAGCCGGTGCAGTTCCACCAGGGCGGTAGGCGCATTCCCCACAGCGATAATCAGAGGTCTGCCTCCGTTTTCCTGTTCCAGCGCCGCCGCCTTTCTCATGCTGGCCACGGCCCGGGTTGTGCCCTCTTCCTTTGCCCGGGCGGCCACATCCTCATCTGCCATAAAGCTGAAAATCCGGCATCCGTGGCGTTTTAGGGCCGCTTTATTGACGCCGGCCTTTCCCATGCCGGTATCCATCACAAAATCCGCTCCCTGTTCTATCGCTTCCAGCGCCCGTTCTACCGCCCCTTCGGAAAACACCAGATTATCCGCATAGTCAAAATCCGCGCTGGTGTGAATACACCGCTTCACAATGGGCTCCTCCAGGGGCGGAAACGTGCGGTCTCCCAGTTCCTCTGTGAGGATTGCAAAACTGCGCTTCTCGATTTCTTCGGGGAGCACGGTTTCCAGCTGTTCCGGAAGGGGAATCCAGTACCGCTCCATGCAGGCGCCCCAGTCTGCCAGGCGGGTATCCTCATACACGCCCCCATTGGCCAGAATGGTTCTCCTGCTGGCCTCGTTTTCCCGGGCGCAGGTCACGAGAATCCGGGTCATGCCCCTTCGCCTGCCAAAATCCAGACAGAGGCCCAGCATTTCCTTTGCGTAGCCTTTCCGCCGCTGGGAGGGACGGATACAGTAGCCGATGTGACCGCCGAAATTTTCCAGCTCTTCATTCAGGTCCAGCCGAAGCTGTATGAGTCCCACCAGGTATCCGTCTTCCTTCCGCACACAGAGAAACATACAGGCAGGCACCAGTCCTTCCGGTACCCTGTCCCAGGTTTCCCTCTCCCGGCAAAGCTTTATCCACCTGCGGACGTCCCGGACGTCCTCCAGGCCTCCCGCGCCGTGCATCTGTTCTCCCAGACGTTCAAATTCTTCCCGGAACTCCTGAATGGCCTCCACATCTTCTTCCGATGGTTTTTTCAGTTCCAGTATCCCCATTTATCTTTCCCCCTTCTCCAGTATCCGGTACACCGCGTCCATGTCCAGGGCTTCCCGGAGTCCTTTTGCCAGCTTCCGGTACTGCATCTCCTGATAGGTCCGGAAGTCGGACACACCTGTATTTCTTCTCTCCACGCCTTTTCTCTTTGCCAGAAGGGAAAGCAGGGCGTCTGTCAGCTCCCCGCTGTCAAAAAAGCCGTGCAGGTAGGTGCCGAGCACCCCGTCCTTTTCATATCCGAGGGAATGCCGGCCGGCCTGGGCCAGACAGTGCAGACCGTCCCGGCAGGCTCTGGACGGTACGGTTTCTCCCATGTGAATCTCATATCCTTCAAAACGGCAGCCGGAGAGAGGCGCAAACAGGCCGGAAAGGGGTTCCAGCTTTCCTTCTACTCTGGTCCGGGTCTTTTCTCCCCGAAAGATTGTCATCAGGGGAAGGAGCCCCATGCCCCGGATTCTGCCGCCTTCTTCCACGCCTTCCGGATCCCGGATTTCTTCTCCCATCATCTGATAACCGCCGCAGATTCCCAGCAGCGGGGTCCCTTTCTGCTGAAGCTTCAGCACCCGGGCCTCCAGCCCGCTTTCCCGGAACCAGGCAAGGTCCGCCATGGTATTTTTGCTTCCCGGCAGAATTACCAGATCCGGGATACCCAGCTCTTCGGGCCGTTTTACATACCGCACGGACACCCCTTTCTGGTATTCCAGGGGCGCCAGATCTGTATAGTTGGAAATCCGCGGGAACCGGATAACTGCAATGTCCAGGTCCTCCGGACGGGGAGCCTGTTCCAGCCGTTCGGAAAGACTGTCCTCTTCTTCGATATCCACGGAGAGCATGGGCACGGTGCCAAGCACCGGCTTCCCGGTACGTTCCTCCAGCATGGCAATCCCCGGCTCCAGAATCGACACATCTCCCCGGAATTTGTTGATAATCAGACCTTTAATCCGTTCCTGCTCTTTTTCTTCCAGCAGGGCCACCGTTCCGTATAACTGGGCAAACACTCCGCCCCGGTCGATATCCCCGGCCAGCAGCACCGGCGCATCCAGAAGCTCTGCCAGTCCCATATTCACAATGTCATTCTGCTTCAGATTGATTTCCGCCGGGCTTCCGGCTCCTTCCACCACAATGATGTCGCTGTCCGCCGCAAGCTTCCGGTAAGCCTCCAGTATCTGTGGAATCAGACTTTTCTTGTACGCAAAATATTCCCGGGCGCTCATCGTCCCCTGAACTTCCCCGTTTACGATAACCTGGCTTCCCGTATCGCTGGTGGGTTTCAGCAGGATGGGATTCATATGCACCGACGGTTCCCGTCCTGCCGCCATCGCCTGCACGGCCTGGGCTC
>DSTFC04002__coassemble_731_pt1 | contig 34588 bp, 30 predicted proteins | sample DSTFC04002__metabat2_high_PE_021 | metagenome-assembled genome bin DSTFC04002
CTCTTCCGCCTTTTACTTCCGGTGTGAACAGTCCTTCATCCGGGCATTCTTTCCAGCTTTCCGGAACCTGTACTTCGTGTACCTGTTTTGCACCTGCATCGATAGCATCGTAGTTCATCTGTACAATCTTGTCACCTTTTCTTCCGTAGGTTGCTTTTGCAGCCTTCTTCATCAGGTCGATTGCTTCCTCTTCCGGAATGATGTTGGCAAGTTTGAAGAATGCAGACTGAAGAACGGTGTTGATACGTCCGCCAAGTCCGATTTCCTTACCAATCTTAATACCGTCGATGGTGTAGAACTTGATATTGTGGTTTGCGATAAATGCTTTTACCTGTCCCGGAAGGTGCTTGTCCAGTCCTTCCATATCCCACGGACAGTTCAGCAGGAATGTACCGCCGTCTACCAGTTCCTGAACCATGTTGTATTTATTTACATAGGACGGATTATGACAGGCAACAAAGTTTGCTTTCTTAATCAGGTATGTAGATTTAATCGGTTTCTTACCAAAACGCAGGTGGGACATGGTTACACCACCGGATTTTTTGGAGTCATAATCAAAGTATGCCTGTGCATACATGTCTGTATTGTCACCGATAATCTTGATGGAGTTCTTGTTTGCGCCTACAGTACCGTCAGCTCCCAGTCCCCAGAACTTGCAGTTGATGGTTCCTTCCGGAGTGGTAACAATCTGCTCGCCCTCATCCAGGGAAAGTCCGGTTACATCGTCCACGATACCGATGGTGAATCTTGCTTTGTCTACGTTGTTGTAAACAGCTACAATCTGTGCCGGTGTGGTGTCTTTGGAGCCAAGTCCGTAACGTCCGGAGTTAATCTTAACACTGTCGAACTTCGTTCCTTTCAGTGCTGCAACAACGTCCAGGTAAAGAGGCTCGCCCAGAGCGCCCGGCTCTTTTGTTCTGTCTAATACGTTAATTACCTTTACGCTGTCCGGGATGGCATCAATCAGTGCAGATGCGCAGAACGGTCTGTAAAGACGAACTTTTACAACACCGACTTTCTTTCCGGCTGCCATCAGGTAATCGATGGTCTCGTCGATGGTATCACATACGGAACCCATTGCAATGATAACGCTCTCTGCATCTTCTGCTCCGTAGTAGTTGAACAGTTTGTAATCTGTACCAATCTTTGCATTTACTTTGTCCATGTATTCCTGAACGATTGCCGGCATGGCATCGTAGAACGGATTACATGCTTCACGTGCCTGGAAGAAGATATCCGGGTTCTGTGCAGAACCTCTCTGGCACGGATGGTTCGGGTTCAGTGCATGTTTACGGAATGCATCGATGGCATCCATGTCTACCAGGTCCGCCAGGTCATCGTAATCCCATGTCTCAATTTTCTGAATTTCGTGGGATGTACGGAAACCGTCGAAGAAATTGATAAACGGAAGGCGTCCCTTGATGGCTGCGCAGTGTGCAACCGGTGTCAGGTCCATAACTTCCTGTACACTGGATTCGCAGAGCATTGCACATCCGGTCTGACGACAGGCATAAATATCGGAGTGGTCTCCGAAAATGGATAATGCATGGCTTGCAAGAGCACGGGCGGATACATTAAATACACCCGGCAGCTGCTCGCCGGCAATCTTATACAGGTTCGGAATCATAAGAAGTAATCCCTGGGAAGCCGTGTAGGTTGTGGTCAGGGCACCTGCGGAAAGAGAACCGTGTACAGCTCCTGCAGCTCCTGCCTCGGACTGCATTTCAGTAATCTGCACTTCCTGTCCGAAAATATTCTTTCTCCCCTGGGTAGCCCACTCATCGCTGGCTTCCGCCATGGGAGATGACGGGGTAATCGGGTAGATAGCAGCAACATCAGTATAAGCATATGATGCATGAGCGGCTGCATGATTACCATCCATGGTCTTCATTGTTCTTGCCATTTCTTGTTCCTCCTTAATATTTGTGTCAATGTTTCACATATATTCACATATATCTTAATTATAGTCCCTGAAAAATGAAAAGTCCAGAATTTTTCCCGGAGATATTGTTCCTTTTAAAGTGCACTCATCCACACAAAAAGACCCCGGCTCATGCTTGCATGAAAGCCGGGGCGTTTGTGTGGATGTAGTGCCTGCCGTCGAATGAGCAAAGAAGCGGCCGCGAGGCCGCAGTGAGTCCGTCAGGACGGCTTTGCGAATGACGCAGGCACTGGCCGTGCACTTTTCCAGGTCCCCTGCACATTCACTGCCTGCCGTCGAATGAGCAAAGAAAGGCCCGCTCTCACCGCATCCCGCCCTTCTGCCCTCTCCACATTCGTTTCTGCCGCGACCAGTGCATCCTGTTTTTTCCCGTATCCAGCCGGTTGTAGATAATCAGAATCACTGGCAGGACCACCAGCGCCGCCGATACCACCTGGGAAACCGGCCAGCCCGTAACAGGCATCAGAAGCTGGTCCGTCCGCAGGCCCTCCAGGCAGAACCGGCCTGCCCCGTATCCGCACAGATACATCAGAAAAACTTCGCCGGAAAATTTCCGGTGTCTGCGGTACAGAAGCAGAACGGCAAGCAGAAAAAGGCACCACACCGATTCATAAAAAAATACCGGGTGGGCCTGAATATACCGGATGCCGTCCTCTTCCATGATATGATTGCGCATCCGCTCCGAAACGTCGCTCATCCGCACGGCGTCCAGGGGAAGCCGCATGGCAAACAGACTGTCCGTGTACTCTCCGAAGGCTTCCCGGTTAAAAAAATCTCCCCACCGGCCAATGGCCTGTCCTGCCGCAAGACCAGGGCAGGCCGTATCCAGCACAAGGGGAAGGGAAAGCTTTTTTACGGCGCATACTGCCAGGACGGCCAGAAAACTGCCGAGAATGCCGCCGTAAATGGCCAGTCCGCCTTCCCGGATATGGAAAATATCCGCCGGACTGTCCTTATACAGCTCCCAGTTAAAAACGATATAATACATCCGGGCCCCCACCAGTGCGGCGGGCACGGCAAAAACAACCAGTTCCAGATAGTCTTCCGCATTCTGCCTAATCCGCCGTGCTTCCAGCAGGACGATACCAGTCCCGACCAGAATTCCCAGACCTGTCAGAATCCCGTAAAAAGTGATTTCAAATCCAAATATCGAAATCCCCCGTCCCACATGGTTCAGATAAATCCCCAGATGGGGAAAGCTGATGCTTTCCGTCATAGCTCCTCCTGATATCAGACATTAAAGCGGAACAGGATAATATCTCCGTCCTGCACCACGTATTCTTTTCCTTCCAGCCTTACCAGTCCTTTATCCCTGGCTGCCGCGTAAGTTCCGCAGGCCATCAGGTCATCATAGGAAACCACCTCGGCCCGGATAAATCCTCTCTCAAAATCCGAGTGAATCTTCCCGGCAGCCTGGGGCGCCTTTGTCCCTTTCTTAATTGTCCAGGCACGCACTTCCGGTTCGCCCGCTGTCAGGAAACTGATAAGTCCCAGAATGCGGTAGCTTGCCTTAATCAGTTTTTCCAGGCCGGATTCGGAAAGCCCCAGGTCTTCCAGGAACATCTTCTTTTCATCGTCTTCCAGTTCCGCAATTTCCTGCTCAATCTGCGCGCATACCACAAAAACTTCGCAGTCTTCCTTTGCCGCATATTCCCGCACTTCCTGCACATAACTGCTGGACGCCCCGTCATCTGCCAGGTCATCCTCTTTTACATTGGCGGCAAAAATGACGGGCTTCGCGGTCAGAAGATTATAGCTTCCCAGCCATTCTGCCTCTTCCTCGTCCGCCAGGTCTGTAAAGCTTTTTGCCAGCTTGCCCTCTTCCAGATGAGCTTTTACCCGTTCCATGAGCGCCAGTTCCTTCGCAATGGTTTTATCGTTTCTGGCCGCCCTTGTGGCTTTGGAAATCCGCCGTTCCAGAATCTCGATATCGGAAAAAATCAGTTCCAGGTTAATGGTCTCAATATCCCGCAGAGGGCTGATGCTTCCGTCCACGTGAACAATATTGCTGTCCTCAAAGCAGCGCACCACATGGACAATGGCATCCACTTCCCGGATATTCGCCAGGAACTGGTTTCCCAGTCCCTCCCCTTTGGAGGCGCCTTTTACCAGTCCCGCAATATCTACAAATTCGATGGCCGCCGGAATGATTTTCTTTGTATGGTACATCTCTCCCAGCACGTCCAGCCGCTCATCCGGCACAGTTACCACGCCTACATTGGGGTCGATGGTACAGAACGGATAGTTTGCCGATTCTGCACCGGCCTTTGTCAGGGAATTAAATAAGGTACTTTTTCCTACATTTGGAAGGCCCACGATTCCTAATTTCATGTATCTCTGCATCTCCTTTATGCTTATCATTGTTTTCAGGTTTTCCCTATGATATACGAACTCCTTTCCCGCTCAGAAAGGAGCCCGACGCAACTACAGAGTATAGCATAAAGGCTCCGTTTTTTCAATTATAACCGGCAAATCTCCACAATTAGCATGTGTAAAAGTCAGGAAATGTATACCTGGCAGCTTCTGTGTCGTCCCAGTTCCTCATTCCTCATTTTCCGGCTCAGAAAGAATAAGGTTTGCAAAATCCCTGAAAGTGTCGCCGCTTCGGAATTCCCCCTTTTCCAGCAGGTTAAAAAAACAGCCGGGTATTTCATGCAGTCTTAGATTTTTACTGATACATGGTGCGCACCCTTTTTCGTGTCTCGTGGGATGCAACGGAAACTGCACGCCTCTTTCATTTTCCCGAAATATTCTGTATGAAAATTAAATTATCATCCCCGCCCGTGCGGGTACTTCGCCCATACTTGCGGCATCTGAGCCAAATCCGCCGGAAAAGACGGTTTTTAACACACGCTTACTGGAGTTGCATTTCACGGAATACAAAAAGAAAACACTTGGGAACGCTGCCTTTAATCTGTTCATCTGCTTTAAAATCCCGTCTTCCGAATATAAATAAAAACTGTCATACCGCTTCGCTGTTTCTTTGATAGCGGTACTCATGTTCATTGTTCTTCTCCTTCCGTGAAATTTATTTGTAATCGCCTGGACCTGCTTTTTGAACAGAGGCTGAAAAACGAAGGACAGATTCTGTAAGAGACAGCCTGGGCAAAATTACAGCAGTATGCGGCGAAAGCCGGTATGCGAAGGGAAAATACCTTCCTGCCATACCGGCTTTGTGACTGTATTTATCTGTTTTTAATCCCGGGTCTGCATGATGACCAGCATTCCCTCGGAAAAATCAATCTTCACTTCTTCCTCGGCAAACTCGTTGCTCACGGTCAGGCTGTCGCAGGGTTTCAGTGTGTGATGCCGCAGCGGCCATTTCGTCCCTGTCAGGTTGAAGTCAAACACTGCTCCGTTCAGCGGGAAGATGGAAAGATAGGGCCCGAAGGCCTCGGATTTCTTCAGACTGCATGGTTTGTTCGTGACCCAGATTTTATCCCGCGGGTCCAGGATCCAGGCTTTCACGCCGGCCTCGCAGGCCACGGCCAGAGTCTGAATGTTGGCCCACAGATGGTCCACCCGTCCGCCGGTGGCTCCCAGGATGAGCATTTCCGAACTGCCAAGCGTCATGGCCAGGCGGATTGCGATTTCCGTGTCCGACGCGTCTTTGATGGGATTGTACTCCCGGATGGAGACATGGGTTTCATTCCGGTAGTAGGAAATCACTTCCGGGTCTATGCTGTCAAAATCCCCCACAATGTACTGGGGCAGGATTCCGCGGCGGTAGAGAAACTCCAGTCCTTTGTCCACGCCAATGACGCAGGCTCCCTCGTTCTGCGCCATAATTTCTTCTGCAAACCCCTCGTCCAGCGCTCCCCCGCTGATAATTACGGCTTTACTCATAGCGTTTTAAGATCTCCATAAATTTTTTTGTATTTTCTGCGGCGTCTCCTTTGAATGCGGCGGACCCGGCCACAATTACATTTGCTCCGGCATCCAGGACTTCTTCCACATTGGTAAGATAGACGCCTCCGTCCACCTGAATGTACTTGTCCGGCATGCCTGCTTCTTTCAGCATCTGCCGGGTTCTTCTCACTTTGTCCACTGTCTCGGGAATCAGCTTCTGCCCACCAAATCCGGGGTTCACGGTCATCACCAGAAACATTTCCGCCTTGTCCAGCAGCGGTTCCAGTACGGTCTCCGGCGTCTGGGGACGGATGGCAATTCCCGCCCGCATGCCGTACTCATGAATCCGGTTCAGTGTCTCCAGCGGAGAAGTCTCCTGACATGCCTCATAGTGTACCGTCAGAAAGTCTGCGCCTGCCTGGGCAAACGCCTCCACATACCGGGCCGGCTCGGTAATCATCAGGTGGGTATCCATCACCTGGCCGGTTCCTTTCCGGATGGAGGCCAGCACCGGCATTCCAAAGGAAATGCTGGGCACGAAAAGGCCGTCCATTACATCAAAATGCAGCCACGCCGCCCCGTTTTCCTCGGTGTCTTTAATCTGCTCTCCCAGCCTGGTAAAGTCCGCGGATAAAATAGACGGTGACAAAATATACTCCATTACGAATACCTCCTTTTTTCTTTCTCCTCCAGTTCTTTATACAGTTCCTTATAATTTTCATATCTTACCGGATGAATTTTCCCCTCTTCCAGGGCTTCTTTCACGGCGCAGCCGGGCTCACTTATGTGGCTGCATCCCTGAAACCTGCACTGACCCTCAAAAGGAGCGAACTCCGGAAAGCAGAATTTCAGTTCTTCTTTTTCCAGGCCGTTTACATACAGCGAGGAAAATCCCGGGGTATCCACGATAAAGGAGTCTTCATCCAGAGGTATCAGCTCCGAATGCCGGGTGGTATGTTTTCCCCGGTCAATCTTCCGGCTGATGCTTCCGGTTTCCATGCGGACCTCCGTCTGCAGACGGTTCACCAGGGAAGACTTGCCCACGCCGGAGGGCCCTGCCACTGTCGTAACTTTCCCCTTCAGTACCTGGCGCAGTTTCTCAATCCCTTTGTCCTCTCCCGCGCTGGTAAAAAGCACCGGGTAGCCGGTATTCTGATAAATTTCTCCCAGTTTCCGGATCTCTTCTTCTGTGACGATATCGGTCTTGTTGAAACAGAGCACAGCCGGGATTCCTTTCGCCTCCATGGACACCAGGAACCGGTCCAGAAGATAAAAATGAGGACTGGGCCTGGTCACGGCGAACACGACCAGCGCCTGGTCAATATTTGCCACAGCCGGCCGTTCCAGTTCGTTTTTCCGGGGCAGAAGGCGGGTGATGTTCCCTTCCATGTCCTTTCTGTCCAGCACTTCAAACTCCACCATATCCCCTACCAGGGGTTTCTGTTTTTCTTTTCTGAAAATGCCTTTTGCTTTGCATTCATAAACAGCGAATTCTACTACGCTGTACACGTAGTAGAATCCTGCAATTCCTTTTATGATTCTTCCCTGCATAAACCAGTCCCTTTTTCTGCCTTTACTCCTGTGTCTCTGTACCGGAGCCGCCTCCGCCTGCCAGGGATGCATCGCTGAGCACCAGATTTACACTGCTGCCTTCTTCCACGCTGCTTCCCTCTGACGGCTCTACCCGGATGACCGTTCCGTACTCCTGGTCGCTGGCCTCATAGGTCGTATTGCCTACCCGCAGTCCTACATTTTCCAGACGGTTTCTGGCCTCGCTCAGTGTCTGTCCTCTCAGGGACGGCACCTGTACCTGGGGCGCCGGTTCCGGTCCCAGGCTTACCACATAGCTGACACTGGTTCCTGCGTCCACTCTTCCGGAAGACGGGCTCTGACTGATAATCTGCCCTTCCGCATACCGGCTGGAATACTCCTGTCCGCTGACGCCGCCGTCAGAAAGTCCCCGGTTCGCCAGTTCGTTCTGGGCCTCGGACACCGTCATGCCGACCAGATTCGGCACGCTGACCTGCTCGGCCCCGTTGCTGATATAAAGTGTTATCTTGCTTCCGGACTCTACCGTCGTCCCTTCCGCAGGGTCGGTACCGATGGCCATTCCGCTTTCCACGTCACTGCTGTTCTGTCCGGTTACCGTAATATCCGCATCTTCAAATCCTGCTTCGATAAGTGCTTCCTTGGCCGCGTCCTCATCCATGTTGCTTACCGAAGGCACCGTAATCTCCTCCGGGCCGCTGCTGATGACTACCTGAATCACATCTTTCCGGGCGGCCATTTCTCCTTCCTCCGGCGTCTGCTCGATGACAACTCCTGCCTCATACTCGGAAGAAGGACGCTCCCCGGTTACTTCCATTACCAGATTCTTCTGTTCGCACATCCGCTCTGCCACGGCCTGGGTCTGTCCTACCAGGTTCGGCACCTCGATATCCGCCTCATTCTGCTCCGTTCTGGTTCCATCGGAAGAAAAGACACCTGCTGCCCGTCCGATGATAAAAATCAGGGCCACTACCAGAACGACTGCAACGACAATGATAACTGCCCGCATGATTTTTTTCTTCCGGGCTTCTTTTTCATCTTCCGGGTTCTCTTCCCCGTCCTCGTCATCATCGTACTCGTCGTCGTACTCTTCCCCGTCATCATCGTAGTCATCATCGTACTCGTCGTAATCGTCATCGTATTCTTCGGTGTCATCCATGCTGCTGCGGGAAATCATCACGGTATCGCCGGAGGGAGCCACACCCGGCAGCACGACAAAATTCCCGTCCGGGTCTACCAGGGCCCGCTTTAAGTCCTGAATCAGAAGCCCCACATTCGCATACCGTCTGTCGGGGTTCTTCTGGGTACATTTGAGAATGATTTTTTCCAGGGCCGGCGTAATATCTTTCGCATACCTGGAAGGCGGAACCATCTGTTCCTGCAGATGCTTCATGGCCACGGAAACCGTGGTCTCCCCATCGAAGGGCACCCGGCCGGTAACCATCTCATACATGGTAATTCCCGCGGAATAGATATCGCTTTTGGCATCACAAAAACTGCCCCGCGCCTGCTCCGGCGACACATAGTGCACCGATCCCATGGCGTTGGAGCTTACCGTGTGGGAATCCGCCGCTTTTGCAATCCCAAAATCAGTAACCTTTACCTTGCCTTCTTTTGATATAATAATATTCTGAGGTTTGATATCCCTGTGAATGATGTTATGCTTGTGGGCGGCTTCGATTCCGCTGCACATCTGGATAGAAATGCTGATAACTTCCTTTGTGGAAAGTTTTCCTTTTTTCTGAATATATTCTTTCAGCGTGATACCCTCTACCAGCTCCATCACCATGTAGTAGAGCCCCCGGTCCTCCCCTACATCGTACACATTGACGATATTGGGATTCAGAAGCCCGGCGGCAGCCTGTGCCTCGGAGCGGAATTTTCTGACGAATTCCTCGTCCTCCCGGTATTCCTTTTTCAGAACTTTGATAGCCACATAGCGGTTCAGCATCCGGTCTCTTCCCTTGTACACGTCTGCCATGCCGCCTGCCCCGAGTTTGCTGATTACATCATATCTTCCACCTAAAATAATCCCGTCTTTTACCATATACTCACCTCATCCGAAAATGGCTGTGCCAGAACGACGCCTATGTTGTCTCTTCCACCGTTTGCATTCGCCCGCTCTATCAGCATCTGGCCGGCCTCCACAATATCTCTCGCACTCTTTATAATCGCAAAAATGTCTTCATCTTCTACCATATTGCTCAGGCCATCCGTGCACATCAGAATCACATCACCCTTTTTCAGGTGATATTCAAAAAAGTCTGTCTCTACGTCTTCTTTCATGCCAATCGCTCTTGTGATGATGTTTTTGTCCGGATGGTGTCTGGCCTCTTCTTCCTTCAGACCGCCAAGGCGTACCATCTCCTCCACGAAGGAGTGGTCCCGGGAAAGCTGCCGGATATCCTGATTCACCAGGTAAAGCCGGCTGTCACCCACGTTGATAAAATACAGGGTGTGCTCGATAACCGTAGCCACTACCAGCGTAGTTCCCATGCCTTCCAGCTTGATGTCCTTCCCTGCCGCTTCTATCAGTTTGTGATTGGCAGTCTGTACCGCGTCCCGGAGAATCTCTTCCGGGCTTTCTTTTACGGAATGTTTCAGCTCTTCTTCCAGAACCTCGACTGTATATCTGGAGGCAAAATCCCCGGCCTTGTGTCCGCCCATGCCGTCTGCCACCACAAGCAGATTGGGCAGTCCGCCCATAGGTTCGTCTGTGGCAAACACATAATCCTGGTTCATTTCCCTTTTTCTTCCCACGTCAGTAATGGAAAAAGTCTTCATAATCTATACTCCTTGCATGGTTTTCCGCCTAAGCTGTCCGCAGGCGCCGTCAATATCTGCGCCCATTTCTCTTCTTATAGTAACATTTATCCCATTTTTTTCAAGTTTATTTTTGAATTCCAGGGCACTTTTTTTGTCCGGTTTTTCAAAATTTCTTTCCCGGATGGGGTTTACCGGAATCAGATTCAGATGGCAGTTTTGGTGTCCCAGAAGCGCGGAAAGCTCCCGCGCGTCCTCGTCTCCGTCGTTCACGCCCCGCACCAGGCTGTACTCAAATGTAATCCTCCTGCCGGTCTTCTGAAAGTAGGTATGGCAGGCGTCCAGCACCTCTTCCAGAGGGTATTTGTTGGCCACGGGCATCAGTTTTTTCCGCTTTTCCTGGGTGGACCCGTGAAGGGACAAAGCCAGGGTTATCTGAAGCCCTTCCTCCGCCAGTCTCAGGATTCCCGGTACGATGCCGCAGGTGGAGGCCGTCAGGTTCCGCTGGCTGATATGCAGCCCGTTTTCATCGCTGACCATCCGGATAAACCGGACAAAATTCTCGTAGTTGTCCAGCGGCTCCCCGGTTCCCATGACGACGATATTATGTACCCGCTCCCCGGTCATTCTCTGTATCCGGTAAACCTGCCCCAGCATCTCGGAGGCCGTCAGATTCCGTTCCAGCCCGTCCAGGGTGGAGGCGCAGAAACGGCATCCCATCCGGCACCCGGCCTGGGAGGAAATACACACGGAGTTCCCGTGCCTGTATTTCATCAGTACGCTTTCCACCATATTGCCGTCTTTTAAGCAGAACAGATATTTTCTTGTCCCATCCTTTTTGGACACCTGCTCCTGTACCATCTCCACCTTCCGGATTTCGTAATCCGCATCCAGTTTCTTCCGCAGGGCGGCCGGAAGATTCGTCATCTCCTCAAAAGACTCCGCCAGCTTTACGTGAAGCCACTGGTAAATCTGTTTTGCCCGGAACGCTTTCTCGCCGATGGAAACCATTTCCTCTGTCAGCTCTTCCAGCGTGCAGGATGCAATGTCTTTCTTTTCCATCTCTCTATGCCTGCCTTTTTTTGAATTTCGCCAGGTAAAACCCGTCTGTCTCCCTGCTGGCGGAAGGAAAAATCTGTTCCTGCCACTCCAGGGAAAATTCCGGAAATTCCTTCCTGAACCAGTCCGCGTTTTCCTCATTTTCTGCCCGGTGCACCGTGCAGGTGCTGTAAAGCAGCGTACCGCCCGGTTTTACATAATCCTTCACCGTGGACAGTATTTTTCGCTGAAGCTGTACCAGTTCCTCTTCCTGTCCTGGGTTCATCCGGTATTTTAAATCCGTCTTTTTCGCCAGCACGCCCAGACCGGAACAGGGCAGGTCGGCCAGCAGAACGTCTGCGGTCTCCACGGACGCTTTGTCAAATACGGTGGCGTCCTGACAGACGGCCCGGATACCCGGGATTCCCATCCGGTCAATGTTTTCCTGAATCAGGGCCATTTTGGCCGGACTGACGTCCCTGGTCTCCACGGAACCGGTTCCTTCCAGAAGCCAGGCCGCATGCAGCGCTTTTCCTCCCGGCGCGCCGCAGATGTCCAGCACATGGTCTCCCTTCCGGATATCCCCCGCTTCCACTGCCCGGGCGGAAGAGATGTCCTGCACCAGAAAGGCTCCTTCCCGGAATCCCGGTACCGTTCCCAGATAGTCATACCCGGAAATGCAGAGCACACCCTGCCCTTCCGGATGGGGACGGACGGTAATCCCGGCTTCTTCCATCTCTTTTATCAGCGCCTCCCGCTCCGGCCCTTTTTTCCCGCACCAGATGCAGGTGGGCCGCTCCCGGTAAAGCGCGTTCAGTATGTCTTCTGTCCGCTCTTCTCCATACTCCTGCCGCCACTGTTCCACAATCCAGGCCGGAACGGAATACCGGACGGACAGATACGCGGTCCTCTCGGACGGATCCGGCAGGGGAAGGTTCTCCTTCTCCCGGGCAATCCTGCGCAGCACGCCGTTTACAAATCCCCGCAGAGGGCCGAACCCTTTTTTCACGGCCAGACGCACGGCCTCATTGCAGGCGGCGGAATCGGGCACACTGTCCATATATTTTATCTGATACACCGCCATCCGCAGAATGTTGCGGATAACGGGTTTCATCTTTCCTTTTTTCACACTGGAAAACCGGTCGATAATATAATCCAGTTCCAGCATTCTCTCTATCGTTCCTTCACTGAGCCTGGTGATAAAGGCGCGCTCCCGCTTGTCCAGATACTGGTACTTTTCCAGTACGCCCCGGAGGGCTACATGGCTCATCACCTGGTCTCTGGTTACCTCAATCAGAATCCCCAGCACCAGTTCTCTCTCATCCGCCGTCTTAGTCATTGTCCCCTCTGCGTCCTCCTGTCAGAATCAAAAGTCTCAGAAGCTGCAGGATAGCCGAAGCAGCGCTGGCCACATACGTCAGGGCCGCCGCAGACAGCACCCGTTTTGCCTGTCTGGCCTCCTCCTCGTAAAGCAGTCCGGAGCTTCGCAGAATCCGCATGGCCCGGGAAGAGGCATTAAACTCCACGGGAAGGGTCACAAGCTGAAACAGAACCACTGCCGCGAACAGCCAGATACCCAGGTTAATCAGAAAAGAGGACATCTCTCCTCCCATAAAAAGACCGATGATAATCAGCGGCCAGGAAAGCCCGGAGCCAAAGTTTGCCACCGGAACAAGGGCTCCCCGGATACTGAGGGGTACATAGTGGGTGGCATGCTGGATAACATGGCCGCACTCATGCGCCGCCACGCCCAGGGCCGCCACAGACGTGGAACCGTAAGTGGAATCGGAAAGCCGCACCACTTTTGTCCTGGGGTCGAAATGGTCGGTCAGTTTTCCCGACACCCGCTCAATCCTTACATCGTAGATACCTGCCTGGCGCAGAATCTGTTCTGCTGCCATGGCGCCGGTAATACCGGCATGGTTCCGCACCCGGCTGTACCGGGAATAGGTGGAATTCACCCGGGCAGAGGCCGCCATACAGATGACCACGCCCACCAGAACCAGAATATAAGTGGGGTCAAAATAAAACGGATAATAAAACATGGTATCTTCTCCCTTCGCACTGCCGTTTTTTTACAGACCGGCCTCTTCTGTCCTTCCCAGGCAGAGGCCCTTCTGTACCGGATACCCCCTCAGAAACGCGCCCGTATCCATGCGCTTTTTCCCGGGAATCTGAAGGGCCAGAATCCGGAGCTGTCCCTCTTTTGTCTGTACCAGAAAGGAATCCTTTTCCACTACCGTCACGGTTCCCGGTTTTTCCCCGCTCTCCGTCTCCAGCACTTCCGCGTCCCAGACTTTCATCATCTTCCCGTTCCAGTAAGTATATGCACTTGGCCAGGGATTCAGTCCCCGAATCAGCCGTTCCGTCTCCCGGGCCGGCTTTTCCCAGTCAATCTCTCCCATTTCCTTCTTCAGCATCCGGGCATAGGCCGTGGTCGTCTCTCCCTGCTTTTCGGGAGTTACTTCCCCTTTTTTCAGCCTGTCCAGCGTCTCCACGCAGAGCGCGGCCCCGGCTTCCGCCAGTTTGTCATGAAGACTCCCCCCGGTCTCTTTTTCCTCCAGGGGCACATGCACTTTTGCCAGCATGTCCCCGGTATCCAGTCCTTCGTCCATCTGCATGATGGTGACGCCGCTTTCGCTCTCCCCGTTTATCACTGCCCACTGAATGGGGGCGGCGCCCCGGTAGGCGGGGAGCAGGGAAGCATGCACGTTAATACAGCCGTAAGGATACATCTCCAGAATCTCCCGGGGCAGAATCTGTCCAAAGGCAATGACGACACTGATATCCGCCGGGTAGTTTTTCAGAAATTCCACGTTCTCCGGTTCCCGGATTTTCTTCGGCTGAAACACCGGAATTCCGTGTTTTACGGCACATTCCTTTACCGGAGAGAGCTGCATCTCTTTTCCCCGTCCTCTGGGTTTGTCCGGCTGGGTCACGGCCAGCACCACCTCATGGCCGGCTGCCACCAGGGCTTCCAGTGTTCCCACGGAAAAGTCCGGGGTTCCCATAAATACAATCCTCATGGAATCCCTCCTTCCTAAGCCTCATCGTCTCCGTTTTCCACATCGTGCAGGCCGTCCTCTGTTTTATCCACATAAAGATGACCGTCCAGATGGTCCAGCTCATGGCAGACAGCCCGGGCAAGCAGGCCCTCGGCTTCCATCTCATACTCCTCCATCTGCTCATTCAGGGCACGGAATTTTACATGTTCCGGGCGGGTTACGATTCCATACTTGCCGGGCACACTTAAGCACCCCTCTTCTCCGGTCTGCTCACCGGAGGTCTCCAGAATCTCCGGGTTAATCAGCACCAGCGGTCCTGCTCCCACGTCTATCACCACGATGCGCTTGAGTATCCCCACCTGGGGGGCCGCAAGGCCGACTCCCATGGCGTCGTACATGGTATCCAGCATGTCATCAATCAGCACACTGGTCCGAAGAGTCATCTTCGGCACCTCCTTGCACACCTTTTCCAGTATCTCGTCTCCCATTTCCCGTATTCTCCGTATTGCCATTTTTACATTTCCTCCTCACTGTTTTTGTTCAAGTACGCCACCGGCGTACCTGCCGCGAGACGCGCGCTCCAAAGGAGCTTTCCTCTGCGCGCCTCTGCAATCCGCCGGAGGCTTAACTTTCAGCAGGGGATTGTCACCCCCTGCTGAAAGTTATAGCCCCGTTACCGGGTCAAAATCAAACTGAATCCATATATCCTGATACCCGCGGTTCAGTTCGATGTATTCTTCCATCCTGTTTTTCGCCTCTGTCAGGCAGGCATAGTCTTCCTGCTTCAGATAGAGGACTTTCCGGTAGGTATCCCGGACCTTTCCCACTGCGGGCGTGGCCGGGCCGATAACCTGCAGTCCGTTTTTTTTCGCGATACGAAGGGCTATCTGTTTCAGATAGTACATCCCTTTTTCCAGCAGGGCCTCGTCCCGGGACGCGGCCAGCACGGCCAGAAGATGGGCCGCCGGGGGGTAGCCCATCAGTTCCCGGTATTGCATCTCTTCCCTGTAAAAAGCCAGGTAATCCTGGGCGGCCGCTGCCCGGATGCTGTAATGGTCCGGCGTGTAGGTCTGAATCACCACCCGGCCTTCCTTCCGGCCCCGGCCCGCTCTTCCGGCAGCCTGGGTCAGAAGCTGAAATGTCCGCTCCGCCGCCCGGTAGTCGTCTGCATAGAGAGACATGTCCGCCGCCAGAATGCCCACCAGGGTCACGCCGGGGAAATCATGTCCTTTTACTATCATCTGGGTGCCCACCAGAATCTGCGCCTCACCCCGGGCAAAAGCGGCCAGAATCTTTTCATGGCCCCCTTTGTTCCGGGTGGTATCCATATCCATCCGGAGCACCCCTGCCTCCGGAAATTCCCGGCGCACCAGTTCCTCTATCTGCTGGGTTCCTGCCCGGAATCCGCCGATATGGGGAGAGCCGCAGGAAGGACACTGCTTCGGCTTCGCCGTCTCATAGCCGCAGTAATGACACCGCATTCTCCCGTCCCTGTGCAGAGAAAGGGATACATCGCAATGAGGACATTTTACTACATATCCGCAGGACCTGCAAGAAAGGAATCCTGCATACCCCCTCCGGTTGAGGAAAAGCATGACCTGTTCTCCCTTTGCCAGGCTTTCCTCCATCTGCTCCCGGAGACTTCTGCTGAAAATGGAACGGTTCCCTTCTTTCAGCTCCCGTCTCATGTCCACGGTTTCCACCCGGGGCAGGGTTCTTCCGTCAATTCTGTTCTGCAAAGTCAGAAGCCGGTACTGCCCTTCCCGGCAGCGGGAAAATGCTTCCAGCGAGGGAGTGGCCGAGCCCAGCACCAGGCTGGCTCCTTCCAGGGCAGCCCGGTGTTCGGCAGTCTCCCGGGCATGGTACCGGGGCACCTGCCCGCTTTTATAGGCAGTCTCATGTTCCTCGTCTATCACAATCAGCCCCAGCGCCGGGAATGGGGTAAACAGAGCGGACCGGGGACCTATCATCACATCCAGTTCTCCCCGTTTTGCCCGCATCATCTGGTCGTACCGCTCTCCCGCAGAAAGCCGGGAATTCATAATGGACACCCGGTTTCCAAACCGGTTCTGAAAGCGGCGGACGGTCTGGTAGGTCAGGGCAATCTCCGGTATCAGCACGATGGCCTGCCGCCCCCGGGCAACCGCCTCCTGAATCATGGCCATATAAACTTCTGTCTTCCCGCTTCCGGTCACGCCCCAGAGCAGATACGTGCCCCGTTTTCCCTGCCGGTAGTCTTCCCGGAAGGTGCGAAGCGCCGCTTCCTGCTCTCCGGTAAGGACGATGGGTGTTTCCTCCTTTTCTTTTTCCCCCACGGGGTTCCGGTATACCTGGCTGGACACCAGTTCTGCCACCCCCTGGGCTTCCAGAGCCCGGGCCACCGAAAGGGGCACCTTCTGTTCCCGGGAAACCTGCTCCCAGGGGAGCACTCCGTCCGCCGTCTCCAGCAGGGCCGACAGAAGCCTTGCCCTGGCCTTCTGGCTTTTCCGAAGATACGTATCCCGCTGTTTTTCCGCAGCCTCCCTGGGAAGCAGAAGCTGCAGGTTCCGCTGTTCCTTTTCCCGCTCCTGCCGCTTTACGGGCAGCACCGTCCGCAGGGCCTGAATCATGGTCCCTCCATAGTGTTCCTTCATCCAGGCCGCCAGCTGTACCAGCCGGGATTCGATGGCCACGCTTCCCTCTGCCGGACCTTTCACATCCTTAATCCGGCTTTCCTCACAGTCGCAGGTATCGGAAAATCCCACGATATAGCCATGCCGTTCGTGGTCCCCCTTTCCGAAAGGAACCACCACCTCCATCCCGGTTTCCAGGGTACCTTCCAGCTCTTTCGGCACCCGGTACTGAAAGATTTTATCCAGTTTTTCATGTGTAATATCTATAATAACATCTGCGTACATGCTTCGCTTCCTTTTTCTCTTCTGTCCACGCTGTCTGCCGTCAGTCTTTCCGTTCCTTCCAGGCGTCCCGTATCAGTTCCCGGTCGTCCATGGGAAGACGGACGCCGCCCACATCCTGGTAGGTTTCGTGTCCCTTTCCGGCCACCAGAACCGTGTCCCCCGGTCTGGCCAGCCCCAGGGCCTTTTTTACGGCCTCCCGTCTGTCAGGCACGGCATACCAGATTCCCCCTGTCTTTCGGATTCCGGCTCCGATATCCCCCAGAATCGCCTCCGGGCTTTCCAGGCGGGGATTGTCAGAGGTCAGAACCGTAATGTCCGCCAGACGCCCTGCCACTTCTCCCATCTGCGCCCTTCTGCTTCCAGAACGGTTTCCTCCGCAGCCGAACACGACAATCAGTCGGCCCCTGGTATACTTCCGAAGCGTCTCCAGCGCTTTTTCAAGGCTCAGGGCATTGTGGGCGTAATCTATATAGCATGCAATGTTTTTCCCGGTGGAAATACGCTCCATTCTTCCTCTCACGCGAACCGTCTCCAGCGCCTCTTCTTTCACCGGAACGCCCAGACAGACTGCCGTCTGTACAGCCGCCAGGGCATTGTATACATTAAACAGTCCCGGCATTCCCAGCCGGAACGTTTTGGGGCCTGCCGTAAAAACTGTGCAGTCCTCTCCTTCCGGGAACGCTATCCGCTCCGCCCGGAGGATTCTGTTCCCGCCTCTTTTACAGCTGTACCCGTATACCGGTCCCCGGGCATAACGGAATATTCTCCCAAAGCAGGCGTCGTCCACGTTTCCCACGCATAGTCGGCACTGGGCAAAAAGCCGGGCCTTGCATTCCAGATATTCCTGCATATTCCGGTGCTCCCCGGGGCCAATATGGTCCCGGCCAAAGCAGGTAAACACGCCTGCCGCAAAAGGAATCCCCAGTATCCGTTTTTCCCGGATTCCCTGGGAAGATACCTCCATGACCGCACAGCGGCATCCCGTATCTATCATTTTAGCAAAATACCGGTGAATGGTAAAGGCGTCCGGGGTGGTATTTGCCAGATTTTCCAGTCCCTCTCCGGCTTCTGCCCCCAGGGTTCCCAGGATTCCGGTTTTCAGTCCCGCCGCCTCCAGCAGGGCTTTCAGCATCCAGCCCGTGGTGGTTTTCCCTTTCGTTCCGGTAATGCCGATAACGCAGAGGCGTTCTGCCGGATACCCAAAATAAGCGGCAGAAATCCGGGCCAGGGCACAGCGGCTGTCCGCGGCCATCAAAAGAGGCCCGGATACAGAGGCGCCTCCCCGAAACGGCTGCTCCACTACCGCGGCAAGGGCTCCCCGCTGGAAAGCTTCCCGGATATAGCGGTGCCCGTCGGTGCGGGTTCCCCGAATACATACGAACACTTCCCCGGGGCGCACCCTGCGGGAATCCAGGGCCACTCCCCGCACCTGCTCCCCTCCTTTTCTTCTGTCCCCGGCTATCCACCGGGCCCGGGCCACGGCCGCAAGCTCCGCCAGGTTCATAGTATCCCTCCGATAAAAGGTCCATTGTTATATTCTATCGCAGGGAGAGAGGAATCATTCCAGAAAAGGGGGCGGAAAAAGGCGGGAAATCATCCCGCCCTTTTCCATCGTTTTCAAAACAGCCCTTTACACAGAGCCGTCTGCTTTTTCATGCTTCCTGTCATATTCCGCCAGCAGCTCTTTTACATACTCCACATCGGACTTACAGTCCAGGTATTCACTGCCGTATTTTTGCCGGGTCTCATTTCCCTTTCCGGTTACCAGCAGAATGGTTTTCCCTTCCGCCTCTTCGATGGCAGTCCGGATGGCCTCTCCCCTGTCCTCAATCATGGCGTACGGGCAGTTCTGGGCCTCCACATACTGGGCAATATCCCGGGAGATGTCCTCCACCGGCTCATATCCCGGGTCCTCGGCACACAGATACACCTTCCGGGAATATTTTCCGGCCACAGTTCCCAGGTCTCTCCGGCGGATATAAGCCTTCTTTCCGGGGCATCCGAAAATGGACACGATATCATAGTCCGGATACTCGTCCCGGGTGGAGGAAAACAGCTTTTCAAAGCTCAGCTTATTATGGGCATAATCCACCACTGCAATTATCTTTTTATCCCGGCTGGCATACAGCTCCATCCGCCCGCTGGAACGGGCTCGGTAAAGTCCGCTGTGCATGTATTCCCGGGGAATCCCAAGGAGTATGGACGCCGCGATGACAGCCAGGGCGTTTTCCACGTTGAAAAGCCCGGGCATGGTCAGGCGGAATTCCTCGTCAAAGTCTGCGGTCCGCACAGAAAACACGGTCTCATGACCGTCTTTCTGGATATCATACCCGTATACATCGGCTTTTTCGTCGCGGGTACTGAAGGTCAGAACCTTTTCACAGACCTGGGCCGCATCCAGAATCCGCTCTGCGAAATCCGCGTCCAGGTTGACGACTCCGTATCTGGATTTTTCAAAAATTTTCAGCTTGGATGAAAAATAATCTTCAAAATCTTTGTGCTCAATGGGGCTGATATGGTCTTCGGAAATGTTCAGGAAGATACCCACATCCAGTCTCATATTGTCCACACGGTTGTATTTCAGCGCCTGGGAGGACACCTCCATCTCCACATAGCGGATCCCGCTGTCCGCGGCATGGCGCAGATGCTCCTGAAGTTCCACGGCCTCCGGCGTGGTAATGTGGGACTCTTTTTTTATGACTCCATCGTAAATATCAATCGAAGAGATAACGGCGCTTTCCTTTCCGCCCTCTGCCGCCATATAATCGTCCACAATGGCCTTCATATAGTAGGCAGAAGTGGATTTCCCTTTGGTGCCGCCGATTCCGGTAATAATCAGTTCCTTCCAGGGAGCCCGGAAAAACTTCTCCGCCAGAGGCGGCATGGCCTTCCGGATATCTTCCACCAGAATATAGGGCACGTCCTCTTTTGTGTCGTATTTTTTCTCACTGACATAGGCCACCGCTCCCTTTTCAATGGCGGCGTCCAGGTATTCCGCCTTAAAGGCTGCCCCTTTACAGATAAACAGCGTTCCTTCTTCCACCAGCCGGGAATCATAAGTCAGTCCCTGAACCAGAAGGTCCTCCAGGCCGTTGGAATAAAACTCCGTCATCATCCGCGCGTTTTCCAGAAGCAGGGCATAACTGCCCAGTGTATCCCAAGTTTTCTCTGTCATCTTTCCTCTCCTTTATCTCTGTACACCCCGCCGGTTCTTTTCTTCATCCGGACGGTATGCGGCGCCGGAACGGAGAATGGCTTCCCGCACCAGCACATCCATGGCATCCACACAGTTCACGGGAACCGGGTAGTATTCCTTGAATACGGATATCTCCGTACAGGCCAGAATCACGGCGTCACAGCCCTGCCCCATCAGATTCCGGTAGGCCCGCTCAAACTTACTTCTGTCCCCGGTCTTTCCCCCTTTGATATCGTCATAAATCAGGGACATGACGTCCCGCTGGGCCTCTTCATCCGGCACGCAGGCTATCACTCCCGCTTTCTCGCAGGCCCGGTAGTAGGTTCCTGTCTGGATGGTGCCGTCCGTTCCCATAATCCCGATTTTCTTTACATCCGGATGATTTTCCAGGACGTACCGCACGCTTTCTTCCACCATGTTAATAATCGGTACGCTGGTCGCCGCCTGGATGTCTTCCAGAAAGTAATGGGATGTATTGCAGGGAATCGCGATATTGGCAACTCCCAGCTTTTCCAGGGTGCGGGCGTCCTCCGTAATGGCGTCCAGAAAAGGCTTTTTCTGTCCGGTCAGGATGGCCTCTGTCCGGTCCGGCATTGTGGCATGGCTCAGTATGACCATGTCTATATGGTCCTGGTCCCGGGACGCCATGGTTCTGGCTGTTATCCGGGCGTAGAAAAAGCTGGAAGCCTCCGGTCCCATTCCACCGATTATCCCTAATTTTTTTCTCATTCTTTCACCTCGAGACTCGATTAACTGTAGTATTTTTTAAACTTTACAAAATGGCTGAAATGTGTTTTCAGCATAGCCAGAAACCGTTTCGGTTTCAGATCTCCCCGGAGAAATACCGGATTGACCATTTTCTTTTCCCGAATCAGCTTCCGCATCTTCGCCTTAAGATTCTCATCCTTTACGTATTTGAAAGCCACTGCCTTCGGAACTACCATCCACAAGTGTTCTTCCTTTGCCAGTTCCAGCGGAAGTTCTTTTCCGTATACATATTCTTCCACCACATATTTTGCGATATTAAAGCCGGAACCGGTGACATAGTAATTGCTTCTGCCCTGACGGGTATTGATTTCAAAAAACTTATATTTGCCGTCCCGTCTGTCGTATTTGATGTCAAAGTTGGAAAACCCGGTATAATGCAGATCTTCCAGCAGATTTTTTACCCGGAGCATCAGTTCCTCGTTGGGCTCCGTTATAATCACTGCATGATTTCCCAGGCCGTGAGGCGTATGCTCTTCCAGAAGCACATGTCCCAGGCACATCATTTTCACTTTTCCGTTCCGGTCGGAATAGGCAGTCAGCACACGCATGTACTCGTCGTTTCCCGGTATCATGTCCTGAATAATCAGTTTGTCCCGGTATCCTGCCCCATAAATGTCCCGGATAACCTGCTCCAGTTCTTTTCTGTCCGAAATCGTATAAACCTTCTTCTGGGAAGCAAAAGGATGTTCCCAGTACTGAATGCTGTCCGAAGGCTTCAGAATGACCGGATAGGGAAAATTCATCTTAAAATCCATTCCCATGGACTGGTCATAAATCACAGTTCCCGGATAATCCACCCCGTGTTTTTCACAGAGTCGGTAAAACGTCTCCTTCTGCTGCAGGCTGTTCATCAGGTCAAAGTCAATATAAGGGGCGATGATATTTTCCGCAAGCTCTGCCTTATGCCGGCTTATCAGAGCCACATAGCTGTCCCCGCAGCCTATCAGTACAATTTTCTTTTCCCGGTGTTTTTTCGCAAATCCGTTCACCGTCTTTAAGAAGACTTCATCCGTGTCAATCTTCGGGTTGGCCCGGTAGGTAATCATCCGGCTGTTGTAGCTCGGCCCTGACGGGAACTTTCCAAATATAAAAGAGCGCACCTGGTACTGCTCATAAAACGCACGGGCCACGCTGTAAGTATTGATATCTCCGCCCAGCATGACCGGAATAAACTCTCGTTCTTTAAATTCCATAAGTTTTTACTTCCTCTCTGGATTTCCGTATCAGTTCATTATAACCCAGGGTACAGAAGGTGTCAACGGGCCAGCCGGCCCTGCCATGTTCCCTTTCCCGGCTATATTTTTTCAATCAGCAGACCGTTCCGGTAGGCCTGCAGAAGCTCTTTCAGTTCCTCAATGCGCTCCTTAATCCTGGCGCCATTGTCCGTCTCCGCCACGGTCTTTCTGTCCGTCACCCGTTTTACCAGAATCCGGTCGGATAAAATATCGCTCTCCCGGCTGATGGCGTCTTCCGCAGAAGTAAAGGGCTCGTGGGCCGCCAGAATCATGCCCCAGGAATTGTAAATCAGGGTATACCCGGCAATCCCGGTGACTTTCTGGTAGGCCTTGGAAAAACCGCCGTCGATAATCAGCAGTTTCCCGCCGCACTTAATCGGACTTTCTCCCTCCGTATGGTGAACCGGCACATGACCGTTGATAATATGGCGGCTTTCTCCGGAAAGGCCGAATTCCTGGAAGATAGTTTCCACAATCTCCTCCTTTTCCAGAAGCCGGTAGTAGGGGTTCTTTTTCTCTTCATGGGTCTCCTTTTCCGCCAGGAAATAGCGCTCAAACGTAGCCATTTTGTCTTTCCCGAACAGAGGGGAGAACGGACTGCACCAGATAAACCAGAGAATGTCTTTCCCCTTTTCCCGCTCTTCCTGGTCCAGAGACACAAAGGCCTTGCGCACATAGGTTTCCAGTACGTCATACAGAGCCCTGCCCTTGTAAGTTTTCCCATAGACGGTCACCTCTTTCAGGGTTCCGTCTTCATTTAACGGCACACAGCCGTGATACAGCAGATTTCCATTGTAAATCTTATAAAGACTTCCCTTTTTCAGCAGGAAACGCATGTGCCGCTGAAGTTTTTCACAGTTGCGGAAAGCAGAGGTCAGTTTTTCCATTATCTCGGCTTCTTCTTTTGACAGCGTAAAAGGACTGTCCGGATTGATGGTGGGGAAACTGGTATCCAGCAGGGAATAAATCTTTCCGTCCAGCCAGATGGTACCCTCCTCATAATCAATCTCGTCCAGCAGGGCTCTTCCCTCCAGCCCGAACTCTTTTCTGCGTTCCGCCAGCTGTCCTTCCAGCTTAAACTGGATAATGGAAATGGCCTTGTGCATCTTCATGTTCAGTTCCCTCTCCGCAGGGCTGATTTCGTTCTCTCCTTTAATCTGAAAGCAGGTGCAGGGGTCGTCCCCGTACCAGGTCAGGGCGAAGGTGGCCAGCGGCAGCAGGTTGATGCCGTACCCATCCTCCAGAATATCCAGATTGGCATAGCGGGCGCAGTTGCGGATAACCGTCGCGATACAGCAGGCCTGTCCCGCCGCGGCGCCCATCCACACCACATCGTGATTGCCCCACTGAATATCCAGGGAGTGGTAACGCTCCAGTTCGTCCATAATCTTATGAGGCGCCGGTCCTCTGTCGTAAATGTCCCCCAGAACATGGAGGTGGTCCACCACCAGCCGCTGTATCAGTTCCGACAGCGCCACAATGAATTTCTCCGCACGCCCTATCTCAATAATCGTCTGGATAATCTGCTCATAGTAGGATTCCTTGTCTGTCAGTTCCGGACGTTCCGTAATCAGTTCCTCAATCACGTAGGAAAAATCCTTCGGCAGAGCCTTCCGCACCTTGGAGCGGGTATACTTGGACGCCGTCCGTTTGCACACTTCTATCAGCCGGTAAAGCGTGACCTTATACCACTCTTCCATACTGGGCTCCTGTTTTTTTACCAGTTCCATTTTCTCCTTCGGATAATAAATCAGCGTGGCCAGAGCCCTCTGCTCTTTCTGGCTCAGGGTATGTCCGAATACCTGATTGATTTTCCGCCGGACAGAACCGGAGCCGTTCTTCAGCACATGGGCAAAGGCCTCGTACTCCCCGTGAATATCCGTCAGAAAGTGCTCTGTCCCTTTGGGCAGATTCAGAATCGCCTGCAGATTGATAATCTCTGTGGAAGCCTGGGCAATGGTGGGGTAAATTTCCGCCAGCGTCTCCAGGCACCTGAATTTCGTATATTCCATTTTCTTTCCCCCGATAGTTGTTTTGTACCCCAATTCTAACACAGAACCAGAGGCTTGTGTCTGAATTAAGAAAAAATTTCGTTGTGGATACAAAAGTTTGCGGATATAACGATTTCACAGCGTTCCGGAAACTGGAGGCGGTGATTTACGCGATGGCGGACAAATTTCTGGACAGAGCGGACATGGAGGAGATAAAGGAGGAAATCAAGATGACAAGACTGGGACAGATGTTAGTGAAAGAGGCCCTGGAAGAAGGTCGGGAGCAGGGAATGGCCCGCGGCAGGGAGCGTGGAGAAGACAATTCCGCTTCCCTTGCCCGTATTCTGCTGGGCAGCGGAAAAAATGAAGAACTGCTCCGGGCTTCGGAAGACCGGGAGTACCGGAAACAGCTCCTTAAAGAGTACGGTGTAGATTAAAATCTCCTGAGAGAACAGCCCTGCCCTTTCCGGGCGGGGCTGTTCTGCCACAGTGTACCTTTTTTCCATGCGCCTTTTCCCGGCGCCGTTCGTATACCCTGATTATACTACAGTTTTTGCCGTAGTGCACAGGATATATGCGTCTTCCAGGGTGGCCGTAACTGGTACGCAGTTTTCTGCTTCCGGTCTTCTTTCGGAAAGAATGCGAAGCTGCAGCCCGTCCTCTGTATACTGCCGGGTAGTGACGTGGTACTGTCTTTCCAGTTTTCCGGCCTGCTCTTCTTCTGATACCAGACAGTGCCATACATGTCCCTGGGCCCGCTTTATCAGTTCCTGCACGGAACCGTTGTATAGGATTTCTCCTTTTTTCATAACGGCCAGTCTTCGGCAGGTAGCCGCCAGGTCCTCCACCACATGGGTGGAAAACAGTACGGTCCGGTTTTCGGAAAAATCCACCAGCAGGTTCCGGATACGGATTCGTTCTTCCGGATCCAGGCCGGTGGTAGGCTCATCCACAATCAGAACCTCCGGTTCATGCAAAAGCGCCTGCACCAGGCCCACTCGCCGCTTCATGCCGCCGGAAAGCTGCCGTATCTTTTTCTTCTGATGAGCCGCCAGACTGGTCTTTTCCAGATAGTATTCCAGCCTCTGCCCGCATTCTTTTTTATCCACCCCGGAAAGAGCGCCCAGATATTCCAGGCATTCTCTTACCGTAAGATTCGGATACAGTTCAATTTCCTGAGGCAGATACCCGATTTTTTTCTGAATTTTTTCATAGTTCTGCTCCCCGTAGGACATCCCGTCCAGAAGCACACTGCCTTCCGCAGGTTTTATAACAGTAGTCAGCACCCGCATCAGCGTGGTTTTTCCGGCGCCGTTTTCCCCAAGAAGTCCATACATTCCCGCAGGGATTTCCAGGTTTACCCGGTTCACTGCCGTGACGCCGTTTCGAAATCTTACCGTCAGATTCTTTATCTGAATACTCATGTGTTCACCCTCTTTTCCCCAATATCCCGGGAAGCAGGAGCAGAAGCGCCGCAGTCAGCGCCAGTGAGACTCCCTTCCCGTACAGCCATCTGATGTCTCCTGTTTCCAGGTCCCGGCAGGCATAGGAAAACAGGTTCCAGTTTCCCAGAAGCTCCTCCCCTGCTTTGGAGGTGAGCCCTACCAGAACTGCCAGCAAAAGCGCCAGGCCCGGCCAGATACTCCGCACCAGGGTGCATACTGTCATAGAAAATGCACTCCAGAAAAGCAGCGTTACCGGTATGGCCGCCGCATAGAGCGCAAACAGCCCCAGTCCGTCAGGTTCGGAATGCAGCGTCTCAGGGCGCTGCCAGTAAAACAGACCGTATCCTGCCAGAGCGGCTCCGAAAAGCCAGAGATTCTGGATAACATAGCGCCGCAGGACAGCCCGGAGTTTTTCCTTCTCCCGGGAAAGCCTTAGTACCTCTGTTCTCCCGCCTGTGATTTCTCCTGCCCAGGTATCCGCGCCAAGCGCCGCCGCCAGGAAGGCCACCGGGCTTTCCATGGCCGGTCCAATTTCCTCCGCAAATACCACCGGGCGAATAAACGCCAGAATCACAAGAAATGCCAGGGAGCTGGCCAGCTTGTAAAAGGGCAGGCAGATTTTTGCCTCTGTCTTCCAGATTTTCATCAGTACCGCCTCCGTTTCCAGATACGGACTGACAAAAGGAACAGAAGCACTGCCACCGCGGGGAGAAGGCGCTGATTCAGTTCGGCCACCGGAGGCACGGAAATCTCGAAAAATTCTCCTGGAAACCGTACCATGACAGCCAGAATCCGTCCGTAATAGTTAAAAGTTCCGTCCGGCCCCGTTTTTCCCATATTGGAATATATAATATAGAGAAAAAGAAGCGGCACCGCCGGAAGGGGCGTCCGAAACACCAGGGATACTGCCCCGTACACGCAGATAATCATCAGCATATTCGGAAGAATATAGTGCAGGACTGCCTCCGGAAAATCCCAGTAGTTCATCGGAAATCCGGATGCCGAAGCCGTCTGCCGGGAAAGCACCATGAACACGCCGGTCAGGACGGCCAGAATCAGGGCCATGGCCGCCAGGGCGCCCAGAATTTTTTCTCCCAGATACTGCCAGGCCCTTACCGGTTTTGTGTGGAGCAGTTCGTAATTTTTCTTCCGCATGTCCCGGTAAAAGACAAAGGCGAGAAGCACGGTGGCCAGGAATCCCATGTAGAGCCCGGCAAAATCCGCAAATTTCCGGGACAGATACCAGGAAAACGGATGCTTTTCCAGTTTTTCTTCAATATACGCGTTGCATTCGGCGGCTGTACCTGAATACCAGGCCGTATCCTCGTAAGTATATTCGGCTCCGTAGTAACGGTAGTTCTCTTCCAGCCAGACAAAGGCCTCCTCTAACTCCATGTCCCTGGTTTTTTCCATGGTCTCCTCCGCTTCCTCTGCCGACATGCCAAAATCCTGCTCCAGGGACCGGGCGACTGCCTCTTCCCAGAGTCTGCGGTGCTTTTCTTCCCCCGCCGGAATGTACCCTTCCGTAATATCCGCGTCGATAACGGCGACGCCGGGTTTTGGGGAAAGTTCCCCGTCGGAAAAATAGTGAATTCCAAGATACGGTTCCAGATTCTGGTATATCCCCACAAGCGCCACCAGAAGCCCGGCCCAGAAAAGCGGGTTTTTCAGAAAGTTTTTCAGTTCCCGCCAGATTACTGCTTTCATACTGTTCCTCCTTTCCGTCAGGAACAGTATATCCCCCAAATCTCAACAAAAAAGCAATGCCGCGGTTACCAAAGTCCAAACAGAGCCCGCACCTTTGCCCCGCCCTCCGGCCCGTTTCCCACCAGGAGACGGCCTCCGTGGCGCTCGCAGAACACCCGGCAAAGATACATGCCCATGCTGGAATGTTTCAGGTCATCCTGAGGGTTGGCATGATAAAAAGGCCGCGTCACTGTTTCCGCTGATTCCTGAAAGCCGCATCCGTCGTCCGCTACCGTTATCTCCAGATACTCCCCGGATGAAATCATTTCCACCGTCACCTGCATTTTCGCATAGCGGAAACTGTTGGACAGCAGATTTTCCACCACTTCCAGCACAAGTTCTCTGTCAATCCACAGTACGTCTCTTTCCGCCTGAAGGCCTGTCCGGCAGGTTTTTCCGTACTGTCTCTCCATAATGTATGCTTCTTTCTCTATTTCCTGCTTCAGTTCTGCCGTCCGGACTTCCCGGCGGACTATCTGACGCTCTTCCAGCCGGTTCAGCTTCTGCATGTCGTCCAGAAACGCTTTCATCCGCTGCACCTGGCGCATACATTCCTCCAGCATTTCCTTCATTTTTTCGGGAGGAAGGGTTCCTTCCGGAAGAAACTCCAGCAGCATCTCCTGATATCCCTGCAGGACAGAAAGCGGAGAGCGGATATCGTGAGCCACCGCCGCCCGCAGGGCTTTTTCCTCTTCCACCATCCGCCAGAGAGTCCGGTTGTTTTCCGCCAGCTGACTGCGCATTTTCTCAAATTCCAGGCACAGCATTCCCATCTCGTCCCGGTTTTCATATTCCAGATGAAAATCCAGTTCATCCCGGGCAACCAGTCGGGAAGCCTCCTTCAGTTCTTCAATCGGCCTTTTCAGTTTGTTCCGGTAAAAAAGCGCCACGGCTGCGCCGCTTCCGCAGACAGACAGCAGCAGGATTCCGTAGGTCTCCACAAAATCACAGAGTTCCGACAGCTGCCAGTCCAGGGGACTCATCTCCTCCCGCGAAGGCCGCGGTACGGTTATCTGATAATTGCCCTCTGCATCATTTATCGCATGATACAGAGCTTCCTCATCCACATATCTGAGCCATATCTGTTCCTGGGCATAAGACGCGGTACGGCTCAGGACTGCATACAGGAGAAAACTGCTAAAAAGACTTATCAGAAGATAGAAAAAAATTGTTTTTTTAAGTGAAAGATTTCTTATTTTTTCCATCTGTATCCCATCCCCCACACGGTTTCAATATATTCCTGCCTGGTCAGAGCGGCCAGTTTCTTCCGGATGCGCCGTACCAGTTCGGTAATGACCCTGCTGTCACCCTCGGCATCATACCCGCATACGTTTTCATAAATCCGTTCTTTGCCAAACACCTGCCCGGGATGCATGGATAGGAATTCCACAATCCCGTACTCCAGTTTTGTCAGCTCCACTTCCTCTTCCCCTACCTGTATCCGGCAGGCCGCATAGTCAATCAGCAGTTCGCCCTGAAACCGGAACGCTTCCTTTCCCCGGCTTCTCTGCTCCCGCTTAAGATGGGCGATGATTCGCGCTTCCAGCTCCTTCAGGCTGAAGGGTTTCAGGATATAATCGTCGCCTCCGGAGAGCAGGCCGTTGACCCGGTCCTGCTCTTCTGTGCGGGCCGTCAGAAAGAGCACCGGGCAGGAGACCTGGTTCCGGATTCTCCGGCACACCTCAAGACCGTCCATACCGGGCATATTCACATCCAGAAGCAGAATCGACGGGTTCTGCTCCAGAAGTTCCATACACTCCGGGCCATTTGTGGCGGTCAGAACTCTGTAACCCCGCAGTTCAAAAAAGCTCCGGAGCATTTTAAGAAGTTCCTTATCATCATCTGTTATCAGAATTGTTTCCTGCATCTGTTTTCACCTCAGCTACAGTATACCGCAGAAAACACAACAGAAAAACAACTCCTTGAAAAAACCAGGCCGCGCGAAAAGGCGCAGCCCGGTTTTTCAAAAAAAACTCTATTTTATATGGAGGGTTCCTGTGGCATCTTCTTTTATACAGCTCTGATAAAAGCGTTTCACGGCTTTCTGCATCCACAGCGCATCTTTTGTACCTGCCGTCTCATAGGCGGAGTGCATGGCCAGCTGGGCCAGTCCGATATCCACTGCCTTCATGGACACCTGGGACATGGCCAGGTTGCCCAGGGTACTGCCTCCGGCCATATCGGACCGGTTGGCAAAATACTGAACGGGTATGCCTTCTTTCTCACAGAGCGCATGGAATACTGCGATACTGACGCCGTCGCTTGTGTATTTCTGCCCGGCATGGGATTTTACCACTACGCCCCGGTTCATGTAGACCCGGTTTCCCTCGTCGCTTTTTTCCGGCCAGTTGGGATGAAGGGCGTGGGCATTGTCGCAGCTTAACAGAAAGCTGGAAGCCACCGCGCGGTAAAAATCCTCTTCTTCTTTTCCAAGGGAGCGGTTCACCCTGGTCAGCACGTCATAGAGAAACGTGGAGGCCGCGCCCTGTTTGGTTCCGGAGCCTACTTCCTCATTGTCAAAGCAGGCGTAGACCGCTACGGTTTCCGGATGGCTTCCCTCCAGGAATCCCCGGAGGGCAGTATAGGCACATTCTAAATCATCCAGTCGGGGGCTGGAGACAAATTCTCCGTCCATGCCCCAGACAGACGCATACATCCGGCTATAGAGAAACAAATCCATGCCGTAAATATCTTTTTCATTTACCCCCCGTCTCTTTGGCGGCGATTCTTTTTACTGCTCCCGGTTCCAGTGCACTGCCGGAAAGCAGGGGGAGCATATCCTTCTGCAGGTTGAAGCTCTGTCCTTCGTTGACCTGGCGGTTCATGTGTACGGCCAGATTCGGAATCAGAACCATGTCCCGGTCTATATTCAGCAGGCGGGATTCCAGACGGTTCCCTTCGCGCACGTTGACTCTCCCGGCCATGGAAAGGGGTCGGTCCATCCAGGAGGAGCAGAGCATGCCGCCGTATCCTTCGGTATTCAGCCGGGTATACCCTTCCTTCCCGGTCAGTTCTCCCCGCTCTTTCAGCTTGAAGCAGGGGGAATCGGAGTGGGAGGCCGTTATCTGAAAGCGGTAGTCTTTCAGGTCCTCTCCGATACGGAACGCGATGATACTGGACTGATTTCTTACGACATAATAGTCCTTTCCCGGTTCCAGTCCCCAGTGGTCTCCTTCTGCCAGGCGGACGAACCCGTTCTCGTTCAGGATATTTGCCGTCTGCTCCACTGCGTGGAAGGGCGTGGGGGAAGCCTGAATAAAGCCGGTCATTTCTTTTACCAGGCTTTTTTCATTATTCATCCGCCACCAGTCCTTTCTCCTGTTCCCGTTTTGCCAGTTTTGGCAGGATAAGGCCCAGTGCGGTCAGGACAACCGGGGTAATGATGTTCAGAGCCATGGTTACCGGGTCGTCGCTGTACATACCCATGATACAGCATGCTGCTGTAACGAAGAAGCACCAGCCGCCGGCAAAATAGGCAATCTTCTGGTTTTTCACAAAGCGGTACTCCGCCGGAATCCTGTCGATGGCCCTCCGGAGTGCAATGTAGGCCACGAATACCCATAAATACCGCAGAGGCATGCAGACGGAATTCAGACGGGTCAGCTGCTGAAGGACTGCTGCCGCGCCGGGCATTACGGTCTGCACCAGGATAATGGCGCCGGAGAGCACAACCACCAGCCAGATACCGTTGCTGTAAGCTCCGTATTTGTTCTTTTTCCGCAGTTTTGTCGGAATAAATTCTTTGGTCTGCTCATTGTCCAGAAGCATCCGCAGGGGTGCGTCAATGCTCAGAATCAGGATGGCGAACTGTCCAATCATATTACACAGCGCGTAAATAATCAGGAAGAAGTCTCCCATGTGGAAGTACTCGCCCAGCTTCTGGAAGGCCCAGTAAGCGCCGTTGGCCGCGTAGGCGTTGAAGGATTCTTCGCTTTCGTTGATGACTGCCGGGTCAAACATCATGCCCATGGCAATGGTTCCCAGGATGGCACAGCCGGCCACCATGATGGCCATGAAGATAATTCCTTTCGGGAAACCTTTGCTGGGGTCTTTTACTTTATTTACATAAGGTGATATCTTTTCGCATCCGCCCACTGCAAATACCAGAATCGACAGATTCAGGAAATAGGACAGATTGAAGTTCGGAATCAGGTTTTTCAGGCTGAGGTCCATGCTGACGTAGTCTGCACCCGGATTGATAAGGGGTGCGGCAAACATCATCACAATATACAGCAGGGACATGACAAACATACTGGTTCCAGCAACGGTCAGCAGTTTTTTCAGCGGATTCAGACCTCTGCTGGCGATATAGCAGCCCAGCAGGAATACGACCAGTGTGGCAAGCTGTACGCCCAGCGTGGGGAGGGAATCGTAGGTCTCTGCGTCCCGGAAAATGGCCCAGCTTAAGGCTTTCAGTCCGCCGCTTCCCTTGCTGGAAATGTAGGTGATATGGCAGGCCCAGTAAGTCCAGCCGGCATAGTAGGCAAATTTTTTGCCCATGGTCTCCTGAATCCAGGCATTGACGCCGCTTCCACTGTTCTTAAAGGCAGACCCCAGTTCTCCTACCATCAGGGCATAGGGGATAAAGTAAAGGGCAAACATCAGAATCCAGCTGAAGGTTACCTGAATTCCGTTAAAATAAACGAATCCGTTCAGAACGTTTCCGAACCCCCATACAGTGGAAAATGCCATAAAGGCCAGCGTATACCACTGTATCTTTTTTGTTTCCTGTGTCTTCATTTTCGTTTCTCCTTTGTTTTAGTTTTCCGCAAAGCGCCGGATAATGTCTTTTACAATCCGCACAGACAGATCCATTCCTTCTGCGGTAATGTGTTCATAAGGACCGTGGTAGGCATAGCCGCCGGTGCCCAGGTTCGGGCAGGGAAGCCCTTTAAAGCTCAGTCTGGCTCCGTCTGTTCCGCCCCGGACCGGGCATTCATCGGGAACCAGTCCCGCCGTCCGGATAGCCTCCTTTGCGTATTCCACGATGTGGAAGCAGGACTCGATTTTCTCGCGCATGTTCCGGTAGGACTCAATGATTTCCAGTTCTACGGTGCCTGCGCCGTACTTTCTGTTCATGGCCTCTGCGATTTCCCGGAGTTTTTCCTCCCGTTTTGCATACCGCGCGGCGTCATGCTCTCTTACAAAATATTTCAGGGTGGTCTTTTCCACATTTCCGGACATCTCTGTCAGGTGCCAGAACCCTTCGTAGCCTTCTGTGTTTTCCGGGCGTTCATCCGGAATCAGGGACTGCAGTTCCATGGCCAGAAGCTGGGAATTCACCAGGATATTTTTGGCGCTTCCCGTATGGACGTTTACGCCGTGAATGACAAACACCGCGGTGGAAGCGTTAAAATTCTCATACTGTATCTCGTTTTCCGGTCCGCCGTCCAGGGTGTAGGCATACTCCGCGCCGAACCCTTCCACGTCAAAATGCTTTGCGCCCCTGGCGATTTCCTCATCCGGTGTAAATCCGATGCAGATTTTTCCGTGAGGCGTTCCCTCCTGCAGCACTTCCTCCAGCACGGTGAGAATCTCAGCGATACCGGCTTTGTCGTCTGCTCCCAGAAGGGTGGTTCCGTCTGTGGTAATCAGAGTCCGGCCGGCCAGGGACTTCAGGTGGGGGAATTCCTTATTCGTAAGGACTCTTCCGCTTTCTCCCAGCACCACGTCGCCGCCGTCGTAGTTTTCCAGAATCTGAGGTTTCACATTTTTTCCGGAAAAATCCGGCGCCGTGTCCATATGGGCAATCAGGCCCAGGGCCGGGGCTTCCCCATATCCCGGCGTGGCGGGAATGGTCCCGTACACATAGCATTTCTCATCCACTTTTGCATCGGCTATTCCCAGCTGTTTCATCTCCTGCACCAGCTTTTCCGCCAGGTCGAATTCTCTCCTGGCGGAGGGAACCGACCCGCTTTCCCCATCGCTGGTGGTCCACACGCTTACATAATCCAGCAGTCTTTCATATGCTCTCATTTTCTTCTCCTTTTCTTACACGCAGTTAATTCTCTCCTTCTTCCTCGACCAGGGAGTTCAGCTTCTTATTCAGCACGGCCACGGCAGCGGTACATGCCAGAAGCAGAATGAAGATTCCCACCAGAACCGGGAAGATATCCAGTCTCTCAATGACAGTCTGCACATAGGGACTTAATTTGGAAGCCCCGAAAGTGGAAATCATAATGACGCCCATCAGCAGGGACAGGTATTTTTTCGGCGCATACTTGCTGACAAAGGCATTCCGAAGCGGGGAGAAGCACATCTCTCCTACTGTCAGCACAACCACGAACAGTATCGGGTAGATAACGCTGACTTTTACGCTTTCCGGCGCGCCCACGCCCCGGAACAGTTCCGCCAGAACCATAATGCCATAGGCCAGTCCCAGGAATAAGAATCCCAGCGCTACTTTCTGGAACATATTCAGGTCCCCCTGCGGTCTTGCCGCCAGTTTCTTCCACAGAGCCGCCATGGTTCCGCCCAGCAGTACGCAGAGCAGACCGTTCAGGCTGAGGGTAATCCAGGAGGGCGCAATCTCAAATCCGCCGATGGACATGTTTACGAAGATTCATCATAAAGGCATTGTCCGCCTGCCAGCCAATGAGATACCCGAATGCCATCAGAAGGGCTCCCAGGGGGATGGCGTAGCGCGCGCCCAGCCACCGGTCCGATATGTAGCCACCCACAATCGGGGCCAGATAGGTGTAGGCTGTCAGGTTGGCCGCAATTACGGTAGCTTCTGATTCCCGGACGCCAAGTCCGCCTTCTGCCACAGCGGTAATCAAAAACAGCAGCAGAATGGATTTTGCCCCATTAAAGGCCAGACGTTCCAGAAGGAACGTCATGTTGCATACAAAAGAGCCTTTGGGATGTGTCTTTTTTACTGTCGTCGTTTCTTCCATTTTCATTTCTCCCATACTTCATTCTTTCTTTTGTCGTACTGTCATTTTTGCCGAAAACGGCCTTTCCCGCTTTCAACTGTTAAAGCGCTTTTCACATAGTACTATTATAAATTTGCCTTTTCTTTAGTTCAAATAACGGTTTTCAATTCCGGTTATAACCTCACCTTTATAACGGCCGGGTTCTGACCGGGTTTTCTTCGCGATACTGCAAAGTGATCGAGTAGGAGGTAGGCAATTATTCCGCCTACCGACCTCTCACACCACCGTGC
>DSTFC04002__coassemble_754_pt1 | contig 32748 bp, 32 predicted proteins | sample DSTFC04002__metabat2_high_PE_021 | metagenome-assembled genome bin DSTFC04002
CTGGAGGGGCAAAGACGCCTGGTATATCATTCTGGGAAGCACTGTGGACGAAAAGTACGGAGAAACGCTTTTCTACAGGAGTGAAGACCTGCATCACTGGGAATATGTATCCAAGGCTTTTAAGGGGCCGGATTATGGATGGATGTGGGAATGCCCGGACTATTTTGAAACGGAAGGCGGAAAGGTTCTTTTGATTTCTGCCATGGGTCTTTTGAAAAACGGAGAAAAAGAGACAAACCAGTCTATCTGTTTTCCAGTAGAGTTTGAAGAAGAGGCCTGCCGGCTGGAAATCCCGGACGAATACCAGTTTCTGGATTACGGTCTGGATTTATATGCGCCGCAGACCAATCTGGACGCAGAAGGCAGGAGAGTGCTCACCGCCTGGGTGAGAATGCCGAAACCCACAGAGGATGGCTGGATAGGCATGTTCTGTACGCCGAGGGTTGTGGAAGTGGAAAACGGGCATATCTTTTTCCGGATGCATCCCAATATCCGGGCGGCCTGCTCAGAAGAAATAGCGGAAGTATCCCAGGCATCGGAAGATGGTTATATGGCAGTATTTTCCCTGGAAGAAGGAGAGTCTGTAAATCTGGGCGGCTTTCGAATCTGGCGGGAAGGGCACCATATCAGGACGGACCGGAGCCGTGTGTTTCCGTCATTTGAAGGGGCACATCTGATGTCCGAAACGCCGGAACTGAAAAATGGCTGCCGGCTGGAAGTTCTGGTGGATGAGAACCTGATAGAAATCTATATCAATAACGGGGAATACGTTATCAGCAATGCGGTATATGGGCTGGGGAAAAAGATAACCGGGGATATCTCCGGGGAAATCCGGCTGTATACAACAGAAAACAGGGATAAAGACTGATTTTCCGGATGTTTTGATGCTTGCAGGAAGAAATGAGCGGTGGTATTCTATAGGAAACGGCAAATATATTTGCCGTTTCTTGTAAACCCTCCGGGGGATGCGCAAGTGCAGATACCTGATGAAATGGAAAGGAAGGAAAAGCGAATGGAGAAAGAATATGATGTAATAGCCCTGGGGGAGCTGCTGATTGATTTTACCATGAACGGGCAGAGTGCCCAGGGAAACCCGCTTTTTGAGGCCAATCCCGGCGGCGCGCCCTGCAACGTACTGGCAATTCTTAGAAAGCTGGGGAAAAAGACCGCCTTTATCGGCAAGGTGGGAAACGACCAGTTTGGGCATCTGTTAAAGCAGACCATTGAAGAGGCCGGGGTGCTGACAGAAAATCTGGTGATGGACGAGGAAGTACATACCACACTGGCGTTTGTACATACCCTTCCTGACGGGGACCGGGAATTTTCTTTTTACCGGAATCCGGGAGCTGACATGATGCTCCGGGAAGACGAAGTATCGGAAGAAGCTGTCGGAAAAGCATCCATTTTTCATTTCGGTACCCTGTCCATGACAGACAAAGAAGTACGGAAGGCCACGCTGAAAGCCGTAAAATCTGCCAAAGAGCAGGGGCTTCTCGTGTCCCTGGACCCGAACCTGCGTCCGCCCTTATGGAGCTCCCTGGAACTGGCAAAAGAACAGATGGAACAGGCTATGGAATACTGTGATATTCTGAAGATTTCCGACAATGAGATTCAGTTTATCTCCGGGAAAGAAGATTATGACGAAGGAATTCAGTATATCCGTGAGAAATACCAGATACCGCTTATCTGCCTGACGCTCGGGAAAGACGGAAGCCGGGCCTATTATAAAGACCTGCGGGTAGAAGCCCCCGGGTTTGCCCAGGAGCATGTGGCAGATACCACCGGGGCAGGAGACACCTTCTGCGGCTGCGTACTCAATTATATTCTGGAGCACGGGCTGGAAAATCTGACGGAGGAAAATCTGAAAGAAATGCTCATCTTCGCCAACGCAGCGGCCTCCCTTATCACCACAAAAAAAGGAGCCATCCGCTCCATGCCTGAAAAAGAAGAAATCGAAAAAATGTTGTAATTGTTTCTGAATTGTCTACGGGGGACGGGTACCGGCTGGCCGGTACCCGTCCCCCGTCACTGAAGTGTTTCTACAATCTTTGAAAATTCCATGCCGTGAGAGGCTTTTACCAGAACGGTGTCCCCTTTCTGAATGACATTCTTCATCTTATCCAGAAATTCATCCCGTGTTTCGAAATACAGGACGGAACCGGAATCGGCAGTACGCTGGGAACGTGCGCCCTCCCAGGTGGAACGGGAAAGACTGCCGATACAGCAGATGACATCGATTCCTTTCCGGGCCGCATAGACACCGGTGTTGTAATGCAGCTCCCGCTCGCCGGGCCCCAGTTCAAACATGTCGCCCATGACGGCAACTTTCCGGCCCTCTGCCGTGGCCAGTACGTCGAGGGAACTTTTCATGGAAGCGGGGCTGGCATTGTAACAGTCGTCGATTATCAGCAGGGAGCCGGTATCAATCAGATTGGAACGTCCGGCAATGGTACGGAGGGTGGCAAGACCTTCCCGGATTTCTTCCAGGGAAAGCCCCAGCGCAAGCCCGGTACAGGCGCCTGCCAGCGCATTGTAAACCATATGCTCACCGGGAAGGGGGATATGTACCCGGACATCTCCTGCAGGAAGGTGCAGGGTACAGCGGGTTCCCCGAAGTCCCAGATTCTCTATTCCATCCGCCCAGGCATCCCGGGAAGAATCCAGTCCGAAAAAGACCGGGGCTTTTCCCTGAACCAGGGAAACCGTACAGAGTTTGTCATCGTCTCCGTTTAAAATCACAGTGGCGTCTGGTTTTAAATGGTCGAACACCTCTGTTTTCGCCTTTAAAATTCCATCCCGGCTGCCCAGATTCTCCATATGGGCCAGACCGATATTGGTAATCACACAGATATCCGGCTGGCTTACGGAAGCAAGCCGGTGCATTTCTCCGAAGTGGTCAATCCCCATCTCCAGCACGGCAACCTGGTGCTCCGGGCGAATCTGGAACACGGTCAGGGGCAGGCCAATCTCGTTATTATAATTTCCCTCTGTCTTCAGAACGCGGTATTTCTGGGACAGCACCGAGGCAATCGTTTCCTTTGTACTGGTTTTCCCGACACTTCCCGTAATCCCTACCACCTTTATATCCAGAGAATTCCGGTAAAAAGCGGCAATATCCCGCAGGGCGTCTGCTGTGGAGGGAACCTGAATCCAGGGAAAAGACACATCTGAAAGGGGCTGCTCTGTCAGCGTACAGAGCGCACCGGATTCCATGACCTGGGGGATAAACGTGTGGCCGTCCACCCGGGCGCCTTTGATGGGCACAAACAGAAAATCCGCCTCCACTTTCCGGCTGTCAATGGCGACGCCCGCAATTTCCCGGTCCAGAAGAGCGCCGTCGCCATGGTAGATACCATGGCTGGCTGCGGCAATATTCCGTAAACTTAACTGTTTCATGCTTCCTCCTCCTGGCGGTAACGGGCATCCAGGGATTTTTCAATAATCGTCTCACAAAGTGTCCCAAAATCCATACCGGCGGCCCGGGCCTCTTTGGGAAGCAGGCTGCCTTCCGTCATTCCCGGCAGGGTGTTGACTTCCAGACAGTAGATATTGTTATCCTCGTCCAGCAGAAAATCCGCGCGGGAGTATACATTCAGCTTCAGTGCCCGGTAGGCACGCTCTGTAATCTTCTGTATCTTCCGGGTAAGCTCTTCTGAAATTCTGGCGGGGCAGATTTCCTCGGTAAAACCGGCCTGGTACTTGTTGGCATAATCAAAAAATCCGGATTTCGGAATAATTTCCACCAGCGGCAGGGGTTTCCCGTCAATAATACCGCAGGTGAGCTCCCGTCCCTTAATGTATGTCTCGATAATGACGCAGGTCTCGTGACGGAAAGACTCTTCCAGCGCATTCCGGTATTCCTCTTCCGTATGGCAGATATAAACGCCGATACTGGAACCGCCGGAGCAGGGCTTCACCACTACGGGCAGGGAAAGGCCGAATTCGCTCAGCGGCTTATCCTTGGACTTTTTGTAAAGCCAGGTTCCCTCCGGTGTGGGAATGTGATTCATCTGGAAAATCTGCTTGGTAACACTTTTATCCATGGCAAGGGCATTCCCCAGGGAGTCCGGGCCTGTGTACCGGATGCCGAGAATGTCAAAGGCGGCCTGAAGGCGGCCGTCCTCGCCCACACCTCCGTGAAGGCCCAGAAAAGCGATGTCCGCCAGACGGCAGATTTCAATTACATTGGGGCCAAGGAAACAGTCGGACTTATCCGCACGGGAAGCCTTTACTGCCTCAATATCCGGCTCCGTGGTGCCGATACCCTCGGCGATTTCCAGGTTGGCGCCGGGCAGGTCAAAGACGTCCTCCAGATTTTCCGGAACGTCCGGAAGCCCAAGAAAAACATCCAGAAGAATCGCCCGGTGTCCCCGCTCCCGAAGCGTCCGGCAGATACCGGCGCCGGAAGAAAGAGACACGTCACGCTCTGTACTGAGACCGCCTGCAAGAACTACGATTTTCATAATACTGTCCTCCTAAATTTTCTGTGTTAATCGGTTTTGCTCATCTGGTTCAGAAGCTGTTTTTTCACTTCATAAAGCTTTTCGGATAAATCCACGTAAACATTATGGGGATAGAAAAGACGCTGGGTCTCATCCCACAGGGTATCCTTCTCCTGACGGCAGTAAGCCGCAATCTCCATAACGGAGGGAGACTGGTACACGCATTCCCCATTGATAAACACGGGCACCATCAGGTCCCGCACGATATAGGTGCCCCCTTTGAGCCGGGTCTTCTTCCAGGTCTCGATGGGGTCAAAAAGCAGTAAATCCTCTTCCGGGTCCAGGACTTCGTCCACGAAGCAGATATAATCCGCCTTGATTTTTCCGGTATCTTTTTCGTAGATACGGTAAATCTTTTTGTTTCCCGGATTGGTAATCTTTTCCGTATTTTCAGAGAGCTTGATTTTCGGGACAAACTCGCCGGCTTCATTCTGGATGGCGGCCAGTTTGTACACTCCGCCAAAGGACGGTGAATCCTTGGAGGTAATCAGATTGGTTCCCACGCCCCAGGAGTCAATCTTCGCTCCCTGGATTTTCAAATCGTGAATCAGGTATTCGTCCAGGTCGTTGGACGCGACAATTTTGGCGTCCGGATAACCGGCCTCATCCAGCATTTTACGGGCTTTCTTGGATAAATATGCCAGGTCTCCACTGTCCAGACGGATACCGAAATTTTTGGAATGAATACCGGCGGCGCGCATCTCGTCAAAAACGCGGATGGCATTTGGCACACCGGATTTTAAGGTGTCGTAAGTATCGACCAGCAGAGTGCAGGCGTCCGGATAAAGGTCCGCATACGTTTTGAAAGCGGTGTACTCATCCGGAAAACTCATAATCCAGCTGTGGGCATGGGTTCCCATGACTGGAACGTCAAACATCTGTCCTGTGAGTACGCAGGAGGTTCCCACACATCCCGCAATCATGGCGGCTCTCGCTCCGTAGAGTCCGGCGTCCGGTCCCTGGGCCCGGCGCAGACCGAATTCCATAACACCGCTGTCGCCGGCGGCATAAACAATCCGGGAGGCCTTGGTGGCGATAAGACACTGATGGTTCAGAATGTTCAGAATTGCGGTCTCCACAAGCTGGGCTTCCATAATCGGAGCCACGACTTTCAGAATGGGCTCTTTCGGGAAAATCACGCTTCCCTCGGGAATGGCGTAGATGCTTCCGGTAAAATGATAGCCGCTGAGGTACTGAAGAAAATCTTCGGAAAACAAGTGGAGACTCCGGAGATAATCCACATCGTCGTAGCTGAAATTCAGATTTTTCACGTAATCAATGACCTGCTCCAGCCCGGCGGCGATAGAATAGCCGGAATTGCAGGGATTATTGCGGAAAAACACGTCGAAGATAACGGTTTCGTTCTGCTGGCGCTCAAAATACCCCTGCATCATGGTCAGTTCGTAAAAATCCGTCAGCAGTGTCAGATTTCTGGTGTTCATGATTTGTTCCTTCCTTTTTATTATACTAATTCCGCATTGCGGTTAATAGTTTCCTGGATAATATTCTGGCAGTAGGTGCCCAGGTGCTTTCTCTGTTCCGGTTCCAGCTGATTCGGATAAATGGGTTTTCCGTATTCCAGCACCACATGAACTTTCTGAATCCTCGGAATATGATTTTCAAAAATAGCCGCCGTATTGTTCATACTCATGGGAACAATGGCACAGCCGGTCTTTTCGGCAATCCGGAAGGAACCCTCTTTGAAAGGAAGCATGGTCAGTTCCTCGCCTCTGTTGCGGGTGCCTTCGGGGAAAATACAGATAGAAATTCCCTGTCTGATATAGTCAATAGCTGTGCGGATTACCCGGAGCGACTCCCGCATATCGTGCCGGTTCAGAAACAGGCAGTAGAGGTTTCTCATCCAGGTAGAAAGAAGCGGATACCGCTCCATCTCCTTTTTCGCGATATAACCGGTCAGTCTTCTGCACCGGGAATAGGTCAGCAGGATGTCAAAATAACTTCTGTGATTTCCAATAAAAAGAACCGGTTCATCCGGAACATTTTCTTCGCCGATAACCGTAACTGAGACGCCGGTTATCTTCAGAATCACTTTAAATCCCCACTGCACTATCCGCAGAGAACTGTAGTCCCGCATTTCCCGGTTGAACTTTCCGATTACCCACTCCACGAAAAAAACCGGAATGGATAAAATCAGAAAAGAAAACAGAAAAATAACAAGCAGAATAAACCGAATCATATGCACATACCTCTTTTCAAGGGCTTCCCGGACCCTCTTTCCTCGTCAGTATAAAAACTATTTGGGAATATTATACTATTCAAGGCATGAAATTACAAGAAAGATAATATGATGTTATCAAACAGTTCACCCGTCCAGGCAGGGCAGGATGCTTTATGCTTGCATAAAAAGCAGACTGCTCTGGCTGGACGAGGGGAGCGCCTGCACATGAGCAAAGCGGCAGTGAAACTGCCGGGGAAGCGCATCAGCGCGACTTTGCGAATGGCGCGTGGTGAACTGTTAGTGAGGAGCAGGCGCGCGAAAGCGGCAGTGAAGGCGGTGAAACCATGAAAGCATTACCCGTCCGGGCCGGCACAGCCTTCTTTCTCCTTCTCCCGGTCATCCTGCTTTGCTTCTCCCTGGCCGGGTGCTCTCTGGAGCGGGCCGGCGGGAGGAAGGACCGGACGGAGGTGACGTGGGAAACTGTGGAGGAGGCAGACGTGCCGGAAGACATGAAAAAGGAAATTGAGAAACAGAAAGAGAAGCCGTTTCAGATTACCTGGGGCGATGGAGAGTGGCTCTATATCGGACAGGGGTACGGCAGTCAGCCCACAGAAGGATACCAGATAGAAGTGGAAGGACTCTGGGAGTCCGGAGATTTTCTCTGTGTGGATACCAGGCTGGACGGCCCCGCAACCGGGACAGAGCCGGAAGAAAAGGAATCGTATCCATGGCTGGTTATCCGGACCGGGTGGACGGAGAAAACCGTAGTTTTTGAATAGGAGGAGCAGGAATGGAACTGATAAAAAAAGAGATTCGAACCAGCGTTATCGGAAAGACAGTCCCCTACCAGTTCGTACTGAATGACGATTTTAACGTACCGGATGCCAGCCGGGACGTAGACCGGGTGCTGACCGGCGAAGGAATCGTCCGAATCAGTGAGGTAAAGAGAGTCGAGAATTACGTCCGTGTGGCAGGGACACTGCAGTTCAAAATCCTGTGTGTCTGCAGTCAGAGTGCCCCGGGGCTGGAGATGCTGGAGGGAAGCAGATCTTTTGAGGAAATGATTTACACGGAGGAAGAGGGCGGCGAGTATGTCGCGCAGCCGGAACGGGTGGATTTCACGCCGTCCCTGGTACATTCCCGGAAACTGGGGGTTCGGGCTATGATTGAACTGTCCTTACATACAGAGACTTCTTCCGGCGAACAGATTACAACCGACGTGGACTCGGGGAAAAAACTGCTGAAAAAACAGCGGGAGCTGGAGCCCCTGGAACTGTTTCTGGGAAAACGGGATGTGTGCCGGATAAAAGAAGAGGTACAGCTTCCGGGTACCCGGGAAAACATTGGCACGCTGATATGGCAGGATGTGTCGGTGGCAGGGATGGATACCAGACTGGCCCAGGACGCCCTTCTGATTTCCGGAGAGCTGCAGGTGTTCTGTATCTACGAATCCCAGGAAGGAAAGCTGGACTGGACAGAACAGAATGTGCCCTTTGAATCCCGTGTGGAATGCCCCGGGGTGGACGAAACCATGTACCATCATGTGTACCGGAGCCTGGGAGATACGCATGTGGAAGCCCGGATGGACGGGGATGGAGAAATGCGGGCCCTTGGAATTGAGGCGGCAGTGGATTTGCGGATTCTGGTATACAGAGAGGAAAAACTGACGCTTCTGGAAGATGTTTACTCTCTGGATGAAGTATGCAGGCCGGCGGTGGAAGAAAAGATACTGGAAGAGCTGGTGATGCAGAACCATTTTAAAAATAAGATTACCGAGCATCTGGACATACCGGAACTGCGGGAAGAAATCCTGCAGATCTGCCATGCCTGGGGAATGCTGCAGACCGAGAACCTGGAGGTGACAGAGGGCGGCATCCGTCTGGAGGGGATTCTTCATATCCATTTCCTCTATATAAAAGCAGACGATGCAGTGCCCTTTGGGGTCTGGCAGGGCATGGTGCCCGTGTCCTGCCTGGTGGAGAGCGGACAGGGCGGTCCGGATATGCGTTATGACGTCACCTGCAATGCAGAGCAGACCAGCGTCTCCCTGGCCGGAAGCGGGGAAGTGGAAGTAAAGGCAGTGCTGGCCGTGCAGAGTTTTTTCCGCAGGCCGGTAAAAACCGGTGTTATCACAGATCTGGAATTTACACCCCTGGACGAGGAAGCACGGGCAAAAATCCCGGGTATCGCGGGATATATCGTGAAGGACGGCGAAGATTTGTGGGACCTGGCAAAGAGGTACCTGACAACCGTGGACAGTATCCGGGAAATGAACGGACTGTCTTCCGGAGAAGTGAAACCAGGAGATAAAATATTGATTTTTAAAGAAAATACGGGTATACTGTAGTTATAATGTATACAAGATACAATAAAGCATTGAAAAAATACAATTCTGGACGGAACTGTGGAGAGACAGGGGAAGAATAAGGGAGAATACCGATGGAAAAACTGGAACTGAAAGCACTGGGAAAAATCAATCTGGGTCTGGATGTACTGGGAAAACGGCCGGACGGCTATCATGATGTACGGATGGTCATGCAGACCATTTATCTCTATGACAAAGTAATCCTGGAAAAGAAGAACGAACCGGGTATTGAAATAGAATCCAGCCTGTTCTTTTTACCGAAGGATGAAAACAATATTGCCTGGAAAGCGGCAAAACTTTTGATGGATGAGTTTTCGCTGCGGGAAGGAATCCGGATTTCCCTGGAGAAGCATATCCCGGTGGCAGCCGGCATGGCGGGCGGAAGTACCGACGCCGCGGCGGTGCTTTACGGCATGAACCGGATGTTTCAGCTGGGCCTTTCCCTTTCCCAGCTGATGGAACGGGGCGTGACCCTGGGGGCCGACGTTCCCTACTGTCTGATGCGGGGAACGGTGCTGGCAGAGGGAATCGGAGAGAAACTGACCCCGCTTCCGCCCCTGCCGTCCTGCCAGATTCTGGTGGCGAAACCGCCCATCAGCGTATCCACCCGGATGGTATACGAAAAGCTGGATTCCGGCAGAATCGAAAACCATCCGGATATCAACGGCATTCTGGAAGGCCTGAAAGACAGAAATCTGGAGAAGGTGGCCCGCTCCATGGGCAATGTACTGGAAGGGGTGACGGAAAAGGAGTATCCGGTCATCAGCCGGATAAAGGAACAGATGCTGGAGGCAGGCGCCCTGGGAGCCATGATGAGCGGCAGCGGCCCAACGGTGTTCGGCATATTCCGGGACAGGAAATCAGTAAAACAGGCATACGCCATGGTCAGAAAACAGAAGCTGGCAAAACAGGTGTACATGGCAGGCGTGCACAATGTCAGGAGGAGATAAAGAAATGGAACTTAATTTTCAGGTAAACATGAACGAATATCTGCCCCTGCGGGACGTAGTATTTAATACACTTCGCCAGGCAATTCTGCGGGGAGAACTGAAGCCGGGAGAGCGGCTGATGGAAATCCAGCTTGCCAATAAACTGGGCGTCAGCCGGACACCCATCCGCGAGGCCATCCGGAAACTGGAACTGGAAGGCCTGGTGCTGATGATTCCCCGAAAAGGGGCTGAGGTGGCGGAGATTACAGAGAAAAACATGCTGGATGTGCTGGAGGTGAGGAAAGCCCTGGAAGAGCTTGCCGCAGAGCTTGCCTGCGAGCGGATTACTCAGGAACAGATAAAAGAACTGAAGGTGGCAGCGGAGGAATTTCGTCAGACCCTGCAGAGCGGTGACGTGACCCGGATTGCAGAAGCGGATGTCCAGTTTCACGATGTGATTTTTGCGGCAACGGATAATCAGCGGCTGATTTCGCTTCTGAATAATCTCCGGGAACAGATGTACCGGTTTCGGGTGGAGTATCTGAAGCAGAAGGAATGCTATCCCCAGCTTCTGGAGGAGCATCAGCAGATGATAAAAATGATAGAAAGCCATCAGAAAAAGGAGGCCCGGGCCATTGCCGGACGCCATATCGATAATCAGGCCGTATCCGTGTCAGACGCCCTGCGGGAAAAGAAAGAATAACAGAGAAAAAACGGTCCCGGCTGTATAGAGCCGGGATTTTCCGTCCATACTTCTGACAGTAGAAAGGAACACCGCCGCCTGCGAAGGGCAGGCGGGGCATTTCCGGACAGGAGGTTACATATGGGCTGGAAAGGAAAAGGAATCTGTATCCTGCTTTCTCTTCTGGCGGCGGCTCTGCTTACCGGAGCCGTCCTGCGGGGAGAGCAGACCGGAGAAAAGGTGGAAGAAACCAGGCAGAGACTGGCGGAGGAAGTGCTCCGCTTTCATGTTCTGGCAAACAGCGACAGCAGGGAGGACCAGGAACTGAAACTGAAAGTAAGGGACGGAGTTCTTACCTATATGAAAGAGAACATGCCCCAGGCGGAAAACGCCGACGAGAGCGAGGCGTGGGCGAGGAGCCATCTGAAAGAAATCGAAGAAACGGCAGAAGAAGTTCTGGCGGAAAACGGCTCGGCGTATCCGGTGCAGGCGAAGGTGGAATGGTGCCGCTTTCCGGAAAAAACCTATGGCGATATTACGTTTCCGGCGGGGAACTACAAAGCGCTGCGGATAGAAATAGGAGAAGCCAGGGGCCGGAACTGGTGGTGCGTTCTGTACCCAGGACTCTGTTTCCTGGATACGGTTCACGCTGTCGTGCCGGAGGAAGGAAAGGAAGAACTGCGGGAGAACCTGGACGATGAAGAGTACGAACTGGTTACGGCTACAGAGCGTTTTAAAATCCGCTGGTTCTTCTTCGGAGACGAAAAAGAATAAGTTCCTACTTGCATTTCCGCAGGGAAGTGTGTAGAATACAGATACGGAAACGGGAACGGAATTACACAAAGAGGGGCGACACAGTATGACGGAATTACTGGTAAGACTGTTTGTAAAAGATTATAAGGATACAGAAAAGGTGGCTGTCCGCACTGCGTATGGAGTTCTGGCAAGTGGGGCAGGCATCTTTTGTAATGTGCTTTTATTTCTGGTAAAATTTATTGTAGGAACCGTACTGCACAGTGTTTCTGTCCGGGCGGATGCATTTAACAACCTGTCTGACGCAGGGTCTTCTGTTATCGGCCTGGCAGGTGTAAAGATGGCGGAAAAGCCTGCGGACGAAGAGCATCCCTTCGGCCACGGGCGGATTGAGTATATCGCGGCGCTGATAGTATCGTTTCTGGTTATTGAGGTGGGATTCACCTTTTTTAAGGACTCCATCGGAAAAATCCGGGAACCGGAGGTACTGCGGTTTCAGACCGTATCCCTGGTTATCCTGATACTTTCTATAGGAGTAAAGCTCTGGATGGGCGCTTTTAACAGAAAACTGGGAAAACGGATTGACTCCCAGGTGATGCTGGCCACGGCCGCCGACGCCACGGGAGATGTGATTACCACTTCCGCCACCGTGTTTTCCCTGGTGTTCTGGAGAATTACCGGAATCAATATAGACGGGATTGTGGGACTGGGGGTTTCCCTGGTGGTGATGTGGGCCGGAGTCGGAATCGCCCGCGATACGCTGAAGCCGCTCATCGGCGAGGCGGCCACAAAAGAGGACTACCGGAAAATCAAGGAATTTGTAGAAAAATACGATGGAATCGTGGGAAGCCACGACCTGATAGTACATAATTACGGGCCGGGCCGGAGTATGGCCAGTATCCATGCAGAGGTGCCCAACGATACGTCCATTGAGGATTCCCATGAGGTCATTGACAAAATAGAGCGGGACGCGGCCCGGGAGCTGGGCATTTTTCTGGTCATCCACATGGACCCCATCGAGACGAAGGACGAGACGGTTCTCCGGGTGAAAAAGCAGGTGGAGGACGCAGTGGCAGGGCTGGATAAAAGGAGCAGTATTCACGATTTCCGTATGGTGGACGGGGTAAACCAGATTAACCTGGTGTTCGACCTGGTAGTGCCCCATGAATACAGCGATGAAAAGCAGAAAGAACTGATGCAGCAGATTATGGAACAGTTGAAAACCGTGGACAGACGTTACCAGTGCGTCATTACCGCGGAAAAGAGTTATATCGAAGAATAACCGAGGAGGATAACGCAGAAAATGTACGCATTTGAAAGCCGTGTGCGGTTCAGCGAGATTGATACTTCCGAGCGGCTGACCCTGCCGGCCCTGGTAAATTACTTCCAGGACTGCAGTATTTTCCAGTCGGAAGAACTGGGACTTGGCATTGACAGCCTGAAAGAAAAAAAGAGAGCCTGGGTGCTGACCGCCTGGCAGATTGAGGTGGAACGCTATCCCCGGATTGGGGAATGGATCCGGACCGGAACCTGGGCGACCGGATTTGAAGGAGCCTTCGGACACCGGAATTTCCAGATGACCGATAAAGACGGAAAAACGGTGGCCTGGGCCAATTCGCTCTGGGTGTTTATGGATATCGGCAGAGGACGGCCGGTAAAGCCGTCCGAAGAGGACATCGGAGCCTATGCGCCGGAGCCTCCGCTGAAAAAAGAATTTGCCTCCCGGAAGATTCTTCTGCCGAAAGAAAGTACGGAGGGGAAGCCGTTCTCGGTGCTGAAATGCCAGATTGACACCAATGACCATGTCAATAACTGTCAGTATATCCAGATGGCTCTGGAAATTCTGCCGGAGTACGCCAGAGCGGAAAAAATCCGGGCAGAGTACAAAAAATCAGCGGTGGCAGGGGACTGGATTGCGCCCCGCACAAGCGTGGAGGCTGACCGCACGGTGGTGGAACTGTGCAGTACGGAAGACGGAAAACCCTTTGCAGTAGTGGAATTCAAGTGATACCGGGAACGAAGAGACTGGGAGGAAGGTTTGCGGTATCGGTATCGTTTATGGAGCGCAAAATCAGATTAGAAAAACAGGAGAATAACAGATGCAGTTAGGAGAAAAACAGGTATTAAAAGTAGTAAAGCAGGTAGATTTTGGCGTATATCTGGGAGACGGCGAAGAGAAAGTCCTTCTGCCCAAAAAGCAGGTGCCGGAAGGAACGGCTCTGGGAGATGAAATAGAAGTATTTCTTTATAAAGATTCTTCTGACAGGCCCATTGCCACCACGAAGGAACCCTATATTCAGCTGGGCGGCCTGGCCGTTCTGGAGGTGCTTCAGGTGGGAAAATTCGGTGCGTTTCTGGACTGGGGCCTGGAAAAAGACCTGTTTCTGCCCTTCCGGGAGCAGACAGCCCAGATTCGGCCGGGAGACCGGTGTCTGGTAACGCTTTATATCGACAAGAGCCAGCGCCTCTGTGCCAGCATGAAGGTGTACGGAAAACTCCGCACGGACTCTCCCTACCAGAAGGACGACCGGGTAAAAGGAATCGTATACGAAAAGAGCGATAATTTCGGCGTGTTTGTGGCCGTGGATAACCAGTATTCCGCACTGATTCCCCGCCGGGAAGTGAGCCGGGACCTGAAAGTGGGCGACAGGATTGAGGCCCGGGTGACGGATGTGAAGGAAGACGGAAAGCTGGACTTAAGCATCCGGGAAAAGGCGTTTATCCAGATTGAGAAAGACGCCGCCATGATTCTTCAGAGCATGGAAGAGCGGGGAGGGGAACTGCCTTTCAGCGACAAGGCGGACGCGGAGCTGATTAAAAAAGAGTTCGGTATCAGCAAGGCCGCTTTTAAGCGTGCTGTGGGACATCTCTATAAAGAAAGAAAGATTGAAATCCTGCCGGGCAGCCTGAAAATCAGAGAATAGACTGTGAATATTTCCCAAAAACTCATGCTTTGATTTGTGCACTTTTACAAAAGTGCTGAAAAAACATTTTGCCCTTGATTTTATGGAAAAAGTTGGCTATATTGAGGGTGTAAAAAATAGATGAGTGAAAGAGAGAAAGAAAAGGAGACGAAAAAATGAAAGTACAGAACATTACAGATATCGAGAAGTTTTTTGAAGTAGTAGACAGCTGTAAAGGAAAAGTAGAGCTGGTAACAGGAGAAGGCGACAGACTGAACCTGAAGTCCAAACTGTCCCAGTATGTTTCCATGGCAAACATCTTTTCCAACGGAGAGATTCCGGAGCTTGAAATTATCGCGTACGAAAAGGAGGATATTGACAAGCTGGTTTCTTTCATGATTAACGGTTAATAAAAAAGATAAAGAAAATCTCCTGCACGGAAACGGGCAGGAGATTTTTTATATAATAGGGAACTTCCTTATCCCATATCTTCGTAAAAAGGCACTCTGTTTTTCAGGCACCATTCCCGTACTGCCTTCAGAAGTTTTTCATAATCTGCGTAGAGCATATTTTTCTGTGCTCCAGCCGTGCTGCCCAGATGGTACTGCACGCTCTGACCGTCTGCGGCGATGTCCAGCCGCCGCCGGAAAGAAGAGCCCATGCGGGTGGAAGTGCAGGAGACCGGAGTCATGGAAATACGGCGGATTTCCCCTGCGTGAAACTGTCTGCCGTCTATCCGCAGTGCAGAGGCAGACAGAATGATACGCCCCGGCAGTTTTCTGGTAAAAGCCAGCAGACGGCCGCCGTGAAAAAGAGAGGCCGTCACCGGGAAAACCAGGGAAATAAACAGCATATAGGGAAGCGCCGCCGCGGAAAAGGATTCCGGATATACGAAAATCAGCCACAGGAGGGCCAGAACCACGCCGCAGGCGAAGCAGCCAAGGACAATGGAAAACAGCCGTTTTTCTTCCCCGCGCATCAGCCCTCTTCGGGGAATCTCAAAAGTGGCGTCCTCGGAGACCGTATAAATCTCTTCTGTCAAAGGCGTCATGTCTATTGGCCGGAAGGTCCGGTCCCGGCGCAGTTTCCGGATATCTTCGGTCAGGCAGGAAAAGTCTGCGGCAGAAATGCAGCGGCAGGGAATCCATCTGGTCCGGCGGCCCCGGGGGACGGAAAAGCCCCGCACGGTTCCAGTGGGAATAGATTTATGGTATTTTGTCATGACCCGGGGCGTAAAATCACTGTCCAGGGGAAGGAAGGCGTACTGCCGGTCACTGCGAAACAGAGAAAGCCCCGCCAGACTGATTTCCGCCCGTGTGCGGCACCAGAAAAAGGCCCGGATGGCAGAGACCGCCAGGGACAGGAAGGCTGCGATGACGCAGAACCGGAGGTTCATTCCCCCGGCGGGAAGCAGAAAAAGCCCGGCCAGCCACAGAATACAGAAAATCAGGACGGTCCATTTCAGGAATTCCACAAGCTGCAGTTTCCGGGAACTGTTGTAGACACGGGTCTCCCGGGAATCCCCGTTTTCGTCATATCTGCTGTACATAACAGAACTCTCCTCAAAGAATTTCCCGCAGATTTTTTTCCTGCAGGTGACTTTATTATACCAGTTTTTTCTGCTATAGTAGAGACGGAATCGAAAAATGAGAAAAATACAGAGAAATATACGGAGGAAAAAGGGATGGAGAAAAGGGGACTGCTGCTCAGGAGAACGGGAATGATGCTGGCCGGAATTGTGATGATTAGTATCTGTGTGGGCTGTTACCGGCTGAGCGAATTCGGCGTGGACGCATTTACCTGCATGAATCTGGGAATCAGCGGATACATCGGACTGAGCTTCGGTACGTGGCAGCTGATTATGAACGCCGCCATTCTGGTGGTCGTGTTTTTTACGGTCAGGAAATGCATCGGAGCGGGAACGATTGTAAACATGGTCTGTGTGGGGTACGGAGCAGATTTTCTCTGCTGGCTGGTGCAGGACGCCCTCCGGGTGGAGATGACGCTGCCCCTTCGAATCGGTGCGCTGGTTCTGGGCACCTTTTTTGCCAGCATGGGCGTGGCCTTTTATATGGCGGCGGAGATGGGAATCGGCCCCTACGACAGCGTGGGTCTGGTGCTGGAAAAGGTTACCGGAGGGAGACTGCCGTTTCGGAACGCCCGGGTGCTGAGCGATATCACCGCCATCATTGTAGGCGTGGTATTCTGCCTGCTGGCCGGGGACAGTATCTGGCTGATTCTCGGAATCGGCACCATCTGCAATGCCTGCGTAAACGGGCCGCTGATACAGTTCTTCCGGGAGCACGTCAGTGAACCCCTTGTGAATAAAAAGAAATAGATTTTCGGAGAAAGAGGCGACGAAATGAGCTTTGCGCACCTGCACGTCCATACGGAGTACAGCCTCCTGGACGGCTCAAACAAAATAACAGAATATGTGTCCCGGGTAAAGGAACTGGGCATGACGGCGGCGGCCATTACGGACCACGGCGTTATGTATGGGGTCATCGATTTTTACAAGGCGGCAAAAGCGGCCGGTATCAATCCGGTGCTGGGCTGTGAGGTCTATGTGGCGCCGGGCTCCCGGTTTGATAAAGAGGTCATCGGAAAAGACGAGGACCGGTACTACCATCTGGTGCTTCTGGCGGAGAACAATACCGGATATGCCAACCTGATGAAGATAGTTTCCCGGGGATTTACAGAGGGATATTACTATAAACCAAGGGTGGACTATGAACTTCTGGAAGAATATCATGAAGGAATTATCGCCCTGAGCGCCTGCCTGGCAGGAGAGGTACAGCGAAACCTGGAGCGGGGCTTTTACGACGAAGGGAAAAAAGCGGCGCTCCGGTATCAGGAAATCTTCGGGAAAGGGAACTTTTTCCTGGAGCTTCAGGACCACGGAATTCCGCTTCAGAAGACGGTAAACCAGCAGCTTTTACGCCTTTCCCGGGATACGGGGATTGAGCTGGTGGCCACCAACGATGTCCACTATACGTATGCGGAGGATGAAAAGCCCCATGACATTCTGCTCTGTCTGCAGACCGGGAAAAAGCTGGCCGATGAGGACCGGATGCGCTATGAGGGCGGCCAGTATTATGTGAAATCCGAGGAACAGATGCGGGAGCTTTTTTCCTATGCAGGAGAAGCGCTGGACAATACACAGAAAATTGCGGACCGGTGTCATGTGGAGATTGAGTTTGGAGTCACCAAGCTGCCCAAATACGATGTGCCTGCGGGGTATACTTCCTGGGAATACCTGAATAAGCTCTGCTTTGACGGACTGAAAAAACGGTACGGGGAGAATCCGGGAAAGGAACTGGAGGACCGGCTGAACTACGAACTGGGTGTTATCCGGGATATGGGCTATGTGGATTACTTTCTGATAGTGTGGGATTTTATCCACTACGCCAGGGAGCATGACATCATGGTCGGCCCGGGCCGGGGGTCGGCCGCCGGAAGTATTGTGGCCTATACGCTGGAGATTACCAGCATCGACCCCATCCGTTATCAGCTTCTGTTTGAGCGTTTCCTGAATCCGGAGCGGGTGTCCATGCCGGATATCGACGTGGATTTCTGTTTTGAGAGACGGCAGGAAGTGATAGATTATGTGGTAGAAAAATACGGAAAAGACCGGGTGGTACAGATTGTAACCTTTGGTACCCTTGCCGCACGGGGTGTTATCCGGGATGTGGGCCGGGTGATGGACCTGCCGTATGCTTTTGTGGATTCTATCGCAAAAATGATTCCCGCGGAACTGAATATTACTCTGGACCGGGCCCTGCAGATGAACCAGGAACTGAAACGGCTCTACCAGGAGGATGAGCAGGTCCGGGAACTGATTGATATGTCCAAACGCCTGGAAGGACTGCCCCGGCATACGTCCATGCATGCGGCGGGAGTGGTAATCAGCCAGAAAGCGGTGGACGAGTACGTTCCCCTTGCCCTGGGCGCGGACAATACTGTAGTCACCCAGTTTACCATGACAACTCTGGAGGAACTGGGGCTTCTGAAAATGGATTTCCTGGGACTTCGGACTCTGACCGTGATTCAGAATGCGGTACAGCTGATTGAGAAGGACACCGGGGAGAAGGTGGATATCGAAGGCCTGGATTATAACGATAAAGAAGTGCTGGACTATATCGGAACGGGAAAGACGGACGGAATTTTCCAGATTGAAAGCGCGGGGATGAAAAGCTTCATGAAGGAGCTGAAGCCCCGGAGCCTGGAGGATATCATTGCGGGTATTTCGCTCTACCGTCCGGGCCCCATGGACTTTATTCCCCAGTATGTAAAAGGGAAAAATCATCCGGAACTGATTACGTATGACTGCCCCCAGCTGGAGCCGATTCTGGCCCCGACTTACGGCTGTATTGTGTACCAGGAGCAGGTCATGCAGATAGTGCGGGAGCTGGCCGGGTATACGCTGGGACGGAGCGACCTGGTGCGCCGCGCCATGAGTAAGAAAAAAGGGGACGTGATGAAGCGGGAACGCCAGAATTTTGTCTACGGCAATCCGGAGGAAGGAGTGCCGGGCTGTGTGGCCAACGGCATTCCGGAGGCGGTGGCCAACAAAATCTACGATGAAATGATGGATTTTGCCAAGTACGCATTTAACAAGTCCCATGCCGCCGCCTATGCGGTCGTGGCCTATCAGACGGCCTGGCTGAAATATTATCATCCGGTAGAATTTATGGCGGCCCTGATGACTTCCGTGATTGAAAATCCGGGAAAAGTGGCAGAATATATCTATACCTGCCGGGAGATGGGAATTCAGATACTGCCTCCGGACATTAACCGGGGAGAGGGCAGTTTTTCCGTGGACGGAGGCAACATCCGCTATGGCCTGTCCGCCATCAAAAGCATCGGGAAGCCGGTTGTGGAGGCCATCCTGGAGGAGCGCCGGAAACGGGGCGAATACAAGGACCTGAAGGACTTTATGGAACGGCTCTCCGGAAAAGAGGTCAACAAAAGGACGGTGGAAAACTTCATCAAATCCGGCGCCTTTGACAGCCTGAAGGGCACCCGGAAACAGCACATGATGATTTACATTCAGGTGATGGACCAGGTGAACCAGGAGAAAAAATACTCCATGGCCGGACAGATGTCCCTCTTTGACATTGTAAGCGATGAGCAGAAAAAGGAATTTGAAATTACCCTGCCGGACGTAGGAGAGTACCAGAAAGAGACGCTTCTGGCCTTTGAAAAAGAAGTGCTGGGCGTCTATATCAGCGGCCATCCGCTGGAGGAATACGAGGAAAAGTGGAGGAAAAACATCACCGCCACGACCCGGGATTTCCAGATTGAAGAGGAGACCGGGCGGACCCGGGTTCATGACGGCTCCCGGCAGACCGTGGGCGGCATGATTACCTCGAAAACCATCAAATACACGAAAAATAATAAGACGATGGCATTTATCACGGTAGAAGACCTGATGGGTACGGTGGAAGTGGTGATTTTCCCGCGGGACTATGAGAAAAACCAGCAGTACCTGCAGGAGGACAGCAAGGTTTTCGTCCAGGGACGGGTGTCAGAGGAAGATGAAAATGCCAGCAAGTTAATCTGCGAGCGGATTATCCCCTTTGAGCAGACGAAGCAGGAGCTCTGGCTTCAGTACGGGGACAAGGCTTCCTTCCTGGCGGATGAGTCCACGCTGTACCGGCTTCTGGAATCCAGCGACGGGGACAGCAGCGTGGTCATCTATTGCAAAAAAGAGAAGGCGGTGAAGCGGCTTCCGGCAAACCGGAACGTGCGGATAGACGCGCCTACCTTGAGCAGGTTGACGAATTATCTTGGAGAATCCTGTGTAAAAGTTGTGGAAAAACCCATTGAAAACCGCAGATAAACAGGGTAGAATTGAATTTGATATGTGATAAAAACTGAAAATTCAGACGGACGGAGGAATGTGCCATGGCAGACAAGGTGATTAGAACAATCGGGGTTTTGACCAGCGGCGGAGACGCACCGGGAATGAATGCGGCAATCCGTGCAGTGGTAAGAACAGCTCTGGGAAAAGGACTGAAGGTAAGAGGAATCCGCAGAGGATACTCAGGTCTTTTGAATGAAGAAATCATCGACATGACAGCGCGGGACGTATCTGACACGATTCAGAGAGGCGGTACGATTCTGCAGACAGCACGCTGTGAGGAAATGCGTACAGTGGAGGGACAGCAGAAGGCAGCCGGAATTTGCAAGAAATATGGAATTGACGGGCTGGTAGTTATCGGTGGAGACGGTTCCTTTAAGGGAGCCCAGAAGCTCTCAGATTACGGAGTGAACACCATCGGACTTCCGGGAACCATCGACCTGGATATTGCCTGTACAGAGTACACTATCGGGTTTGACACAGCAGTAAATACTGCAATGGAAGCAATCGACAAAGTTCGGGATACTTCCACTTCCCATGAGCGGTGCAGCATTATCGAAGTTATGGGACGTGACGCAGGTTATCTGGCACTGTGGTGCGGTATCGCAAACGGTGCAGAGCGGATTCTGCTTCCGGAAGAGCACGACTATGACGAGGCCAAGATTGTAGAAGATATCAAGGAAAACAGAAAACGGGGCAAAAAGCATTACATCATTATCAATGCCGAAGGAATCGGAGATTCCATGAATATGGCAAAGAGAATTGAGGAAGAGACCGGCATGGAGACCCGGGCCACGATTCTGGGCCACATGCAGCGGGGAGGAAGCCCGACCTGTAAAGACAGAGTCTATGCCTCCATTATGGGAGCCAAGGCAGTAGACCTTCTGCTGGAAGGAAAGACCAACCGGGTTGTGGGCTACAAGCACGGCGAGTACATTGATTTCGATATCAATGAAGCGCTGGCTATGCAGAAAGGCATCCCGCAGTATCAGTACGATATTGCAAAACAGCTTGCCCTGTAAAATGAACCGTGTGAATGCGCGGTACAGAGGAAGACAGAAATGACACAGGATGTACTATTAACCATTACGGGACTTCACGATATCGCAGAACTGAGTGAAGAAGAGGATGCGGAAGTGCTGGAGGTAATCGCGCCGGCCAGGTATTACCGGAAAAACGGGAAGCATTACATTCTTTACGAGGAAGTCGTGGAGGGGATTCCCGGGGTGATAAATAACCGGATTAAAATTTCCGGTGAGCAGATGCTGGAAATCATGAAAAGCGGGATTACGAACGCCCATATGGTATTCGAAAAGAACCGGACGAATGTAACTTACTATGAGACGCCTTTCGGACAGATGCAGATGTGGCTCAGTACCAGAAAGATAGCGGTCCATGAGGAGGATAACCAGATTCAGGTTGAGGTAGAGTACAGTATGGACATCAATCACGAGGCCCAGGCAGAGTGCCGGATTTCCATGGATATCCGGCCCAAGACGGCGGCGGAAACCGTTTTACAGCAGAGACCCACATCCTGACAGAAAAAAAGGACACGAAAAAACCGGGGATTTTTCCCCGGTTTTTTACCCTTTTTACCCTATGCTTCGCCGCGCAGCTTGGCCATCAGGCCTTTCTTCTTTTTCTGCTGTGTTTCCAGAGGCCCTCTCAGACCCTTTACTTTTGTGATGTAAATGCCGCTTACTGTGGCCTTTACTTCTTTCTTTACCGGAATCTGCAGGAAAATATCAGAATCGCACATCAGTGTCATAATTCTGGGGCCCACCTTGGCTTTTACTACCGGCACTTTGGAACGGCGCAGATACTTGGGAGTGTTCTCCAGCACAACGGGCGGGAATCCCGCATCTTTCAGCCGCATTTTTCCTTTGTCAATAATCAGCATGGTAATCTGCTGGGCGGCATTTTCCAGAAGCTTCTCCTGCTCTGCCTGCTTTTTCTCTGCTTTTTTTCCGAGAAAATAAAGGACAATCAGAACAACAATCAGCACGGCCAGAATTACCAGCAGAACTATCGTTAATGTATTCACGGGCCGACCTCCTCATACGTTTCTTTCACAAAAAACATTGTAACATTCTTTCTATGTTCGTGCAAGAAAATCCTTAAATATGTGTGAAATACGGAAAAATCCTTTCTTTTTCGGAAAAGATATGGTATAACCGTAAATGGATTTTAATCAGATGTGAGAAGAAGTCCCGGGTATAATAAATCTGTAAAGAGGTGTACAGGATGAAGAAAAAATATGCAGTTCTGGCGGCAGGCATGCTGGCGGCGGCGCTGGCGCTGACCGGCTGTTCCGGAGAGATTTCAAATGACTATATTACTATCAGCCAGTATAAAGGTGTGGAGGCGGAAGCGGGAGACACGACGGAAGTAACGGACGAGGATGTGGACACCCAGATTGACTCCACCCGGCAGATGTATGCCGAGCTGGAGAATGTGGACCGCCCTGCGGAGAACGGAGATACGGTAACCATTGACTATGTGGGCACCCTGAACGGGGAGGCCTTCGAAGGAGGTTCCAGCGAGGATTATCAGCTGGAGCTGGGTTCCGGTACGTTCATCGATGGATTTGAAGACGGGATTGTGGGCCACAGCGCAGGCGAGACCTTTGATTTGAACCTGACTTTTCCCGATGATTACGGCAGCACAGACCTGGCCGGAAAAGACGTGGTATTTACCGTGACGCTGAAAACCGTGTCCATCAGCAACGTACCGGAGTTAAACGACGAATTTGTACAGTCCGTATCCGAGGATTCCTCTACCGTAGAAGAATACAGGGAAGAGGTACGGCAGATGCTGGAAGATAACTATGCGGAGAGCGCGCAGCTGACACTGACAGAGAATGCCTGGAGCGCGGTAATGGATAACACAGAAGTAAAACAGTATCCGGACGGCGCAGTGGACGAGATGAAAAACACCATCCGGGAACAGTACCAGAATATGGCCGATTCCTACGGAATGGAATTCGCGGATTTCCTGAGCAGCTACATGGGAATGGACGAAGACACCTTTGAAGAACAGCTCCAGACGGCGGCAGAAAATCAGGTAAAACAGGACCTGATTGTGGACCTGATTATTGACGAAGAAAATCTGGACGTATCCGATGCCGCGCTGGAAGAGATATACAATCAGTACGTGGAAGATTACGGGTTCTCTTCTCTGGACGACTTAAAGAGCGCCGCCACGGAAGAAGAACTGGAAGATATGGCCAGACTGCAGATAGTACAGGAATTCATCGTGGATAACTGTGAGCAGGTGCAGTCCTCGGACAGCGAATAACGGAACAGAATGAAAAAAAGGCGCCGCTTGATACGGCGCCTTTTTCTGAATTGTTTTTAAATTGTAGTCGGGGACGGGTACGGGCCGGCCCGTACCCGTCCCCGACCGACCACAGGAAGGAGAACTTATGATTCAGGCAGTTTTATTTGACATGGACGGCGTCCTGCTGGACACCGAAAAATATCTGACCCGCTACCTGCGGCAGGCCGCAAAAGAAGCGGGATATGACATGAGCCGGGAAGTCGTATATTCCCTGCGAAGCTACGCGTTCCGGTTCGCAAGTCCGTGGCTGAAAGAGATTTACGGGGAGGATTTTGATTATGGGGCCATCCGCGCCCGGAGACAAGAACTGATGAAAGAACACATTGCGGTCCATGGCCTGGAAGTAAAGCCGGGCGTAAAAGAGACGGTGGAGACTTTGAGAACGTGGGGATACCAGACTGCTGTGGTGACGGCCACGAACGAGACAAGGGCCAGGGAGTATCTGAATCTGACCGGCCTGACTGGTTTGTTCGACGAGGTTGTCTGTGCCTCCATGGTGGAGTATGGAAAACCCCGGCCGGACGTGTATCTGTATGCCTGCGGGAAAATCGGAAGAAAAGCGGAAGAGTGTATCGCTGTGGAGGATTCGCCAAACGGCATTCAGGCGGCTTACTCGGCGGGCTGCCGGGTGATTATGGTGCCGGATTTGACACAGCCGGATGAAAAACTGCAAAAAAAGACCTGGGCTGTGGCGGAAAATCTGACAGGCATTCTGCCTTTTGTGGAAAAAGAAAGGAAGATATCCCATGAATCTGGAACGGGCAGTGCGGGAATTTGAGGCGTATCTGGACGGGTACGACCGGGAAGATGAAAAGATAAAACTGAAAATCGTTCACACTTACGGTGTGGTGGCCTGCAGCCGGGAGATTGCAGAGCGGATGGGGCTTCCATGGGAAGACCGGGAACTGGCGCAGCTCATTGCCCTTCTCCACGATATCGGCCGGTTTGAACAGCTGAAGCGCTACGACAGCTTCCTGCCGGATACCATGGACCATGCCGCCTATGGAGTCCGGATTCTTTTCGAAGAAGGCATGATTCGCCGGTTTCTTCCGGAGGCATGTAAGGAAGACGTTATTATCCGCACTGCCATCGCAAAGCACAGCGATTACCGGCTGGAGGGTGTGACAGATGAGAGGACCCTGCTTCATGCCCGGCTCATCCGGGACGCGGATAAACTGGACAACTGCCGGGTAAAACTGGAAGAAAGCGTGGAAGTACTGCTGGGAGTCAGTGCCGCCGGGGCCGGAAAAGCCCGAATCAGTGAAGCGGTATGGCAGTCCTGCCTGAAGGAGGAGTCGGTCTATTCGCCCGACCGGAAAACCCCCATGGATTTCTGGGTGTCCTACCTGGCCTATTTTTACGACCTCAGTTTTCCCGAATCCCTGGAAATTGTGCTGGAGCAGGATTACATATCCCGGATTATCCGGCGGATTCCCTGTGAGAATACAGACACGGCGGAAAAGATGGAAAAACTGGAAAAGATGCTGGATTCCTGGGCGAAGAACAGAATCCGGACTTTAAAAAAGTAAGGAAGAAAATCTTCCGTAAAAATGAGGAGAGCCGGCTCCCTTACGGGAAAGCCGGCAAGTTTATGAAAAAGAAAAAAATTAATGTGAAAGGGTGTTTCCTTTGTACAGTTATAAGTATAGAAAATAAATGTGAGAAAACTGTGAGGAGATTTTAAAAGAACTATGAATAAACCATAAAACTTTATTCATAATTTCCTTTTGCCGCCGCAACCAGCGCCTGAAACAGCCTGCCCATAACCGGCGAGGCGGCCAGCATGGTCTCCGGATGCCACTGCACGCCCAGGGCAAAGGAGTGAGACGGAAATTCCAGAGCCTCTGCCACACCGTCCAGACTTCGGGCAGAGATACGGACACCCTGCCCTGGTTTCCGCAGCGCCTGATGATGAAAACTGTTGGTCCAGACTTTTTCTCCCAGAAGGGACGCCAGAAGAGAGCCAGGCTCTGTTTCCACCAGATGACTGGGGTCGCCCCGCTCCAGGGAAGTCTGCATGTGCAGGTAAGACGGTTCCGGCCGAAGGGCCAGGTCCTGATAAAGCGTTCCGCCGCAGGCGGCATTCAGAATCTGCATGCCCCGGCAGATGCCAAGTACCGGTTTCCCGGAGGCGAGAACCTGCTCCGCGGCGTGAATCTGAAAAACGTCGAAGGAAAAATCCACGGTGCCGATGCCCTTTCTGGGAGGCTCGTCCTGGAGAAGGGGCGTGACGTCGTTCCCGCCGGGAAAAAGAAAGCCCTGACAGCAGGCGGGCCAGGAGGGCGACGGCGAAGGCCGCAGAGCGGGAAGCAGAACCGGGCAGCCGCCTGCCTGCCGGACGGCGTGGATGTAGGATTCCGGAACGGTCTGCCCTCCGTCTTTTCGAAAACAGGTAAAAATACCAATGACAGGATGCACGGAAAGACCTCCTTTTTTTACTTAAAACAGGCTGTCTGAAGGAAGAAACCTGCTATAATAGACCTTAGTATCTGATATCAGCATATGAAAAGAAAGGGAAGAACATGACAGTAGAACAGTTAAAAGAAAAAGGCGCCATTTATCTGGAGAATGTGGAGGACGGACTGGGAAATTACGAGAACCGGACTGTGACCCTGGACCAGGAGACAGCGATGGCAGAGATTACCCGCCTCTGCGACACCCTGGGCTGGGAAAATGCTTTTGCGGATTTTTATTACTATACTTTCTCAGAGGACATTCAGCAGAAACTGCGGGAGTGCCTGGAGGAAGAGGAAAAAGAATACCTGGACAGAAAACAGCCAAAAGAAGGGGAACTTATCTTTCCCCTGGACCGGACCCTGCTGTCCATCCTGACCAAATGGAACAGCCGGGAGATGCTGTTTTCCACCGTGTATTTTACCGGAGCGCCGGGAGCCAGGGCCACCTGGTGGAGCAATTATAACCAGCAGTATATCCTTTTCCTGGATGCAGAATAGAGCCTGTCCGGGGCGTCAGCTTTTATCCGGCCGGGAAGGGCCGGGGAGAGGACGGGCCGGCCGGGTGTGGCGCAGCCGGTACTGCCGGGGCGTCATCCCGTAGTGCGCCCGGAAGATTTTATGAAAATAGCTGGAATTTTCATAGCCTACCCGGCTGATGATTTCCTCCACCGGGAGGGCGGTGGATACCAGAAGCCGTCTGGCCTGAAGAAGCCTGCGACGCTGAACGTAAGTGGTAAAGCTGTAAGGAGAATAGCGTTTCATCAGACGGCTTACAAAATAGGACGGCTGATTGACGGACCGGGCGTATTTTTCCAGGGAGGCAGTGGCGAAGTTCCGGTCAATGTAGGAGAGGGCGCCAAGAACAATCTTCTGTTCATAGGAAGAAGGAGCTCCCTGGGTGACCAGGTAAGTCCGGGTAATCAGTTCCAGGAGCAGAACGCCCAGGGTCGCCTGAATCAGAACCGGACGGCTGGAAGACTCGCCCCGCGCAATCAGCAGGATGTTTTCCAGCAGATTCAGCGCTTCCGGGATATCCTTCAGATGAAAATGCAGATATTCCGGCCCCGCGTCTGTTCCGGCCATACAGTTCCAGAGAAACTGCCGGATATAGGTGTCGTCCCGGAGCATTTCCAGGGGATAGGAGAGGTAGTCCGGCAGAAACTGGATGTGGACGGCAATGTCCTCCCGGGAGGCGGGAGCCGTGGCGTGGGACACCCCGGGCCGCAGAAACAGCAGGTCCCCGGTCTGCAGGGTCAGCCGGTCCGAACGGCTGATGACATGGACGGAAGAACCGCTGTACATGTAAACGACCTCCAGGAAAGTGTGGGCGTGGTCCGGAAAGGCCACGAACCGGGGATGCCGGTACACCTGAACCGGCTGGCGGGAAGCCAGAACAAGCCGGTCATCTCCCTCCTCCGGTTTCAGCACATCAAAAAAAGAAAACAGACGGTCAGGATTCTTCGCGAGTTCTTTCTCTTCTTCGGTTTCTTTCTGGTAATAGGCCAAAAGTTCTTCGTTCATTTCAGTCACCTCTCTTGTACGGTTTGGGTAATGCTGATTATATCATTTTCGACAGAGAACTGCAAGAAACGACGGTTTTTTTGCAAAAAAGAGTGTATCCATTTCAAAAAACCGGGGATATAATATAACATGATACACGGCTTTCAAAGAGCAGAGCAGCCTGTAGTATCACAGATGTCAAAAGATACCAGTTAGGCGGGAAGAAAATGCTGAAGTATTCAGTGTGCTTTCGCCAACCGGAAGATATTGCTTCATTTGTAAATGCTACAAGCCAGTTTGACGGAGATATTGACCTGGTTAGCGGAAGAGTTATCGTGGACGCCAAGTCCGTAATGGGAGTTGCCGCCATCAGTAAGCTGGACAGCCTGCAGATGGTCGTACACACCGACGACTGCCCGGAGCTTCTGGAAAAAGTGGCCCCTATGCTTGTGTAGGCAGGAAAAAGAAAATTTCACAGTAGGAATAAACGAAAGACGGCGGAGGCACTGCTTCCGCTGTTTTTTTGCGCGATACGCCCGTCAATGGGCCGCCGCGCTTGCTCGAGCGGACATTAGACGGGCAAGTACAGCGAACAGCTCTGCTGTGAGCTGTGCGGTATCGCAGTGAGCGGACAGGGGAAGGAATCTTCCCCTGTCCGATTGATACGCCCGTCAATGGGCCGCCGCGCCTGCCCAGCGGGTCGGAGGTATAAATCGCTTCTCACCGGGCAGACTAAGGGAAAAACGGGAGGGATACTATGTGTACCTGCATAACCTGGCCGGGAACGGAATTTTATTTTGGACGGAACCTGGATCTGGACCGGGGATTCGGAGGCGAGCCCGTGAGGGTGCCCCGGAATTTTCCGCTCCGGTTCCGCCATCAGCCGGAACTGTCCCGGCACTACGCCATGACGGGCATGGCCCGGGTGGAGGAAGGGGAGCCCCTTTTTGCCGAGGCAGGCAATGAAAAAGGACTGTGTATGGCCGGCCTCTATTTTCCGGGAAATGCCGTCTACCGGGAACCGGAGGCGGGAAAAGATAATATCGCGTCCTTTGAACTGATTCCCTGGATACTGGGAAACTGCGCCTCGGTGAAAGAGGCGGAAACCCTGCTTGCCCGCCTGCATATCGTAACTGCTGCTTTTTCGCAGACGCTCTCCCCCGCGCCCCTGCACTGGATGCTGGCCGACGAAGCGAACTGTCTGGTACTGGAGTCCGTGGAGGAAGGCCTGCAAATCTATAACAATCCCATAGGAGTTCTGACAAACAATCCCCCGTTTCCCTTCCACTGCATGAACCTGAACCGCTACCTGAATCTGACGCCGGGCCAACCCCGGAACGGGTTCGCCCCGGGACTTCGCCTGGAGCCTTACAGCCAGGGAATGGGAGCCCTGGGCCTTCCCGGGGACGCCTCTTCTGTCTCCCGGTTTGTCCGCGCTGCTTTTGCCAGATGGAACGCACTGCCGGGGAAGAACAGGGCGGAGGGCGTGCAGCAGTTTTTTCACATCCTGGACAGCGTGGCCATGGTCCGGGGAACCGTCCTGACCCCGGAAGGAAGACCGGACATGACCCGGTATGCCTGCTGTTTCGGGGCGGGGGCGTATTACTATAAGACTTACTGGGACAGCCGGATCCGGGAAGTCCGTCTTCCCGAAGAGAACCTGGAGAGCGCTTGCCTTTACAGGGGAAACCGGGTAGAATGAAAGGAGCAGGAAAAAAGGAAGAGGGGAAATCATGATACGGCTTGCTTTGGTGGAGGATGACAGCAGACTGGCAAAGCTGGAAAAAGACTATATCCGCCAGGTATGGGAACTGGAAGAAGACCTGGATATTCAGATGTTTGACCGGGCAGAACATTTTCTGGAGGACGTAAAAAACGGGGCAGGTTTTGACATTCTGATTGCAGATATTGAACTTCCCGGGATGAACGGCATCCGCATGGGCCAGTCCCTCCGGGAAAAAAACGGGGACATGACGGTGATTTTTCTCACGGCCCACGACGGATTTGCCCTGGAGAGTTATCAGATGAATGCCCGCCAGTATATTTTGAAAAGCGAGATGCACAGACGCCTCCCGGAGGTGCTGAATGCAGCCGGGCGGGAGATATGCAGGGAAAGGAAAAACTTCCGGCTTATCCAGGAGAACGGGGAGCTGAAACGTCTCTGCATGGATGAGGTGCTTTATTTTTCCAAAGAGGGGAAATATGTAAAATATACGCTGAAAAAAGAGACAGTACGGGAACGGGCCAGTCTGGAGACCGTGCTGGAAGAAACGGGGGGCTACCCGTTTGTGAAAACCGAGCGGGGCTTTGTGGTGAACGCCCGCTTTATCGTGAAAATTACGGAGGATACCGTGTATCTGGGTAACGGGGATGCCGTGCCGGTAAGCCGGCGGCTGCTTCCACGGGTCAAACAGGAGATTACCCGCAAAAGGAGCGGATTATGACAGGAGAAATCATAAAAGACATACTGGTGTGGATTCTCAGCCTGGGTGAGACAGCCCTCTGCTTCCGTCTCCTTTTCCTGGGGCGGGAGGGGCGTCCGGGAATCCTGGAAAAAGCAGGGTACACTGCCGCCGTCATTCTGGCCGGAAGCCTGGCGGCGCTTTGGAGGCAGGAAACGCCCTTTTCCGGACGGATACTGCTGATGGAGACAGGACTGGTGTGCCTGATTCTGGCAGTGGAAAAAGGAAGAGAGGCCTGGACGGACATGCTTCTGGCAGCCCTTTACTTTACGGGAACCGCCCTGGCGGCCTGCCTGTTTTCCTTTCTGTCGGTGTGCGCCGGGAGAGAGGGAAACACGGTGGAAATTCTGTTCTGCCTGGATGTGGCTGTATTCTGGCTGGAAAACCAGATGAAACATGTAGAAGAAGAGTTCCGGGACGTGCTGGAGGAAAACCGGAGCGCCCTGGCGCTGGCTTTTTTTCAGGGGCTTGTGGTATTCGGCATTTATCAGGTCATGTTTGGGGAACGGCACAGCCTGCCGGGCCGGGAACTGGCCGGGGCGGCCATCGTGCTGGGAATTATGGCAGCAGTGCTGGTATTTGCCTTTCTTTTATTCCGGCAGAATCTGCAGACCGCCGGAGAGCTGGAGTTCGCCGCAGTCCGGGAAAAGGCCCTGGAGGAAAACTACCAGAGGCTGGCCGGAATCATGGAAGAAAACCGGGAGCAGGTGCATGACATGAAACATCATCTCACCGTCCTGGGCGAGCTGGCCAGGGAAGAGGGCGGAGCGGAACTTCAGAATTATCTGAAGGAAATGGGAGAGACCATATTTCAGTCAGACCGGCTGGCCTGGACCGGTTCCCGCATGCTGAATACCATTTTAAACCAGAAAAAAGAAGAACTGAAACGGCAGGAGACAGAACTGGAAATCCAGGCGGACCGGGATTTCCAGGTGCCACTGACCGACCGGGAAATCTGTACGGTCTACTGCAACCTGCTGGACAATGCCGGGGAGGCCTGCCAGAAGGTGGCGCCCGAAAAGCGCAGAATCCGGGTAGAACTGCACCGGCAGGGGGAAATGTCCTTTACCGTTATCGAAAACAGTACGGCCGGAAAGCCGAAGGAGAAAAACGGCAGGTTCCTCAGCGACAAAGGAGACGGACACGGCCTGGGCCTTCGCAGTGTCAGTCGGATTGTCCGCCGTCACCAGGGGGATTTGCAGTTTACATACAGCGAAGAACGGTTTCGCGCAGCGCTGTCCTTCTTTCAGTAAAAACCATTTGAGCCGCAGCAGCTACCGCTTGCGGCTCTTTTCTTGTCCCCGGGGCAGGAAAGGTCTATAGTAAAATCAGAAGAACGGCAGACGGGAATGTGTCTCCCGCACCGGCGGGAGCAGAAAGGAGGGGAAAACGATGAAGAAAAGATACGGTGCGACGGTACTGGCTCTGGCCCTGCTTCTGACGGCAGGAAGTGGGTGCCAGGCAGAGCCGGCGGAAGAGGGAAACCAGGTTCTGGAGGTTGTGACGGATTCCTGGTACAAGCAGGAAGTAGAATGGGCGGGGGATTTCTTTGAAAGAGAGAACGCCGGCTGGCAGGTAACGGTTCAGGTCCTGCCCAGGGAACAGCAGGAGCGGGATGCCGCGGTACAGAAAATGAAAACAGAGGCCATGGCAGGAGAAGGGCCGGACGTCTATATTCTGGGCACGGCCCATGCGGATGCCGTTGAGGATGAGTACGAAGAACCCGTATTTTCCAGCGTGCCCAATACCATGGAAAGCGGCGTGTTTGCAGTGCTGGACGATTATATGGAAAAGGACGTGTACTGGAAATCCGCACCCTGCCATCCGGAGATTTTGAAAGCCGGGCAGCTGGGAGGAAAACAGTATGTCCTTCCTCTGGGGTGCCGGTACTGCTTTTACTATCATCCGGAAGGAGAAGGGGCCATGAATGGGAAAACACTGGAAGAATGGATGGCTCAGGCTGCCAGTTCCGAAAGGGAACCGGCCAGGCGCGCCGTGCAGGACGCCATGTTCCAGTTTATGCGCAGCAGTCTGATTCAGCCGGCTGTGGATTATGAGAATCAGAAGAGTCTGTTTGACGCAGAACTCTGGGCGGATACAGTAAACGCCTGGTTCCCGGATTATCTGGCGACCAGGTTTGAAGAAAGAGAGGAAGGGGCTCCTTACGGGATGCTGAACTGGGCTGGAGATTTCGTAAACCTTCCGTCAGATGTCGCTTTTCAGGCGGTTCCGGACATGCTGGGGCGCCGCACGGCGGCCATTACGGTGTACGGCGCCGTGGGACAGAGCTCGGACATCCCGGAGGAAGCCTATGATTACCTGATGCTTTTTCTGGATGAAAGAAGGGGAAACGCCCAGACCGATACTTCAGACGGATACGTGAGCGGCGAATTCCCGGTGCAGGAGTGGTCCTGGAAGGAACTTCTGAAGCAGACCGGCCGGGAAGATTTGACGGAACCCTTCCTGGAAAGCTTCCGGGAGCTGGACAGTGCGTATTTTCCCGGAGAACCGGAGCGGGAGCTGGAGGAAAACTTCTTTCATATCATCAATTATTCCGATACAACACCGGAGGACGAGAGGATACGGCAGGTAGAAGACCTGGCAGAACAGTATGCCCGGACCTGTGAAATCCTGGCAAAGGAGTAAGGCCAATGAAGAGAAAAACATGGAAAAAACGGTATGCGGGACTTCTTCCGGCAGCCCCGGCACTGGCAGGATTCGCAGTCTTTTACTTTGTGCCCTTCCTGATTATGGTATGGTACTCTCTGTCTTTTGGAATGGGAAAACGGACCTTTGTAGGGCTTGCAAATTTCCG
>DSTFC04002__coassemble_757_pt1 | contig 32693 bp, 32 predicted proteins | sample DSTFC04002__metabat2_high_PE_021 | metagenome-assembled genome bin DSTFC04002
ATTCATTATGCATATTATACAGCATTTTTTAGAAATTGTATAGATGTTTTAGGAAATATGTCTTAATTTTGTCAACAGCTTTTCAAAATACTCCGGAATCGGCGCGTCAAATTCCATATACTCTCCGGTGGAGGGATGCACAATCCCCAGCGTCTTTGCATGGAGTGTCTGACCTTCCAGGGAGAAGGGACACTTCTGCGGGCCGTACACCCGGTCTCCCTGAAGAGGGTGGCCGATATGGGCCATGTGCACCCGTATCTGATGAGTCCGCCCGGTTTCCAGGCGGCAGGCAATATAGGTGTAATTCCGGAACCGTTCCAGCACCCGGTAGTGGGTCACGGCCCGGCGCCCGTTCTTCGTTCTGGTACTCATTTTTTTCCGGTCCACGGGATGCCGCCCGATGGGAATGTCCACGGTCCCCTCTTCTTCCCGGATAACCCCGTGTACAATGGCGTGATAGACCCGTTTTATGGAATGCTCCTTCAGCTGTTCGGCCAGAATCCGGTGGGCCCGGTCGTTTTTACACACCAGAAGAGAGCCCGTTGTGTCCATATCTATCCGGTGGACAATCCCCGGGCGCAGTACGCCGTTGATACCGGACAGACTGTCCCGGCAGTGATACAGCAGGGCGTTTACCAGCGTCCCGCTGTAGTGGCCGGCAGCCGGGTGAACCACCATTCCTTTCGGCTTATTGACCACCAGAATATCCTCATCCTCATAAAGAATGTCCAGCGGAATATTTTCCGGCAGGATTTCCGGTTCCCGGGCCTCTGGCAGAAAAACCTGAATTTCCTCGCCTTCCCGCACTTTATAACTGGAACGGACCGGTTCCCCGCCGGAACACACCTTCCCCTCCTTTATCAGTTTCTGAATATAAGAGCGGGAAAAGTCCGGCATCTCCCTGCTCAGGAATTTGTCGATTCTCTCCCCGCCTTCTGTCACTTCAATCTGCAGCTTTTCCATGTTACTGACCACCGCTTTCCCGGCTGTTTTTTCCTTCCGCCTCTGTCATTTTTTCTCTCTGCTCTCTGCGGTATTTCCCGGAGAAGACCAGAAGTTCCTCATCCCTATAGTAGAAAAAGACAAGCAGGACAAGAACGGCAAAGGAAACCGTAATGTAAATATCCGCAATATTAAAAACAGGAAAATTTATCAGTACGAAAGAGAAAAAATCCACCACGTATCCCCGGAACAGCCGGTCCAGGAAATTCCCCATGGCTCCCGCAACTACAAATACCATGCAGACCCGCAGGGGCAGATATCTCCCTGTTCTCGGAACCACGGTAAAGCACCACACTGCCAGCAGCAGAATCAGAACCGTCATAATCAGGAAAAAGGCCCGCTGGTTCTGAAAAATACCAAATGCGGCTCCCCTGTTTTCCAGATACTGCAGTTCAAATACTCCGGGAATCAGCTTCAGGGAGGGCTGTCCCTTCAGTCTGCGAACTGCCAGCAGCTTGGCTCCCTGGTCGATAAGAACCAGAAGCACTGCGGCCAGAACTGCCCGGATATAGATTCTTCCTGTTCCATGTTTCTCCATGTCATACCTCCCGGCCGCCTGGAAACGGCCCGTCTATATATATTTGTCCAGCCGGACAAAAATCCGTCCTTTTTTCGTCTCCGAGAGCATCTCACGGTAAATAAAACGGCCCATTCCTCTTACGGAGACAATGTCCCCTTCCCGGGGCTGAAATCCGTTTGCCGTAATCAGTTTTCCGTTCACATAGACTTTTCCCGCCTCTATCAGGGGAGACAGTCTGCTTCTGGAAGAGTGAAAGGCCAGGGCCAGAAGGCTGTCCAGCCGTACAGAGGCCACCGTTCCCCGGATTTCCTCAAACCGGGGCGTCCAGTCAAAATCCGCCCCTTCCAGTTTCTCCGCCTGCACCGAAGTATGACGTACCCGGTACAGATTTTCACAGAGAAAAGGCGCAATCTTCTCTTCCGCGAACACCAGGGCGCCTTCGCCGGTCACCAGAATATCGCCCAGTTTTGCCCGTTCAATACCCAGATTCAGAAGGGCCCCCAGATAGTCCCGGTGGCTCAGTTCCTCCGCAAACTTCTTCTGAAGCGGGGTGATTTTCAGAATCCGGATAGGAAACTGGCTCTCAATTTCACTGATATCCGCATACAGAGAAAAAGCATCAGGTAGAAAGACTGCCATCTGACGCTCAGAAAAAGCATACCCGCCAAAGGTCCGGTATGGCGCCGGAAATTCATCCTTTGGCGTAGTATGTAAAATGTTCAGTTCATTCAGATTTAAGAAATCCGTAAACGTGGGAATTCCACGCCGCCAGGCTGTATTGGAAAGCTCACGCAGGCGTTTTCCCAGTAAAAGCTCTTCTTTTTCCATTTCCTGCTCCCGAATCCCGTACTGCCTGCTCCTAGTAACGGTTCTGAATGGGAGGCGTATCCAGGGAATTGCCAAGGAGATCCTGGAGGTCTCCGGAAATATCTACATTTGCAGGAGTTACAAGAAAGATATAATTGGAAATTTTCTGCAGGTTTCCATCAATGGCAAAGGTCGCGCCGGAAGTAAAGTCAATAATCCGCTGGGCAATCTCCAGGTCCATGCCTTCCAGGTTCAGAATGACGGTACGTCCGCTCAGAAGCGTCTCTGTAATCTCTCTTGTATCATCCACATTGTTTGGCTTGATAACGCAGACTTCCATGGCAGGCGCGTTCCTTCTGGAGGGCTGACGCATGGGAGTCACTTTTGCCGACTGGGAAGAACGGCCTGTCCTTGCCGGACGTTCCGGTTCATACTCTTCTTCCACCTCATCATAAGAAGACTGTTTGTCTTTTCTGCCAAACAGACTCTTTTTCGGCTTCTCCTCGTAATCATCTTCATAATCATCATCGAAGAAATCATCATCTTCGTAATCATCATCATCGTTCAGTTTCATTACATCCAAAAACTTATCTAATACTCCCATCTTTTTTCTTTACACTCCTATCTGTGGTATCGAATTACTGAGCATAGTTCCGTTCACCAAAGATTCCGGTTCCGACCCGCACCATTGTGGCACCTTCTTCAATCGCAATTTCGTAGTCATTGGTCATCCCCATTGAAAGTATGCTCATATTAACATTATTAACTTTTTCCTTTCTAATGTCAACAGATAATTTTCGTAAATTTGCAAAATGTATACGATTTTCTTCCGGGTCCGCAACAAAAGGAGCTATTGTCATAAGTCCCTCTACACGAATATTCTGAAATCTGACAATTTCTTTCGTGAAATCCAGAACTTCTTCCGGCATAAGGCCGAATTTTGTGTCCTCTTTTGCCATGTTGACCTCCAGCAGAATCCTTGCAGTAATGCCCTGCTTTCCGGCCTCTTTGTCAATGGCTTCCGCCAGACGGAAGGAATCCACGGAATGAATCAGCTCCGCCTTTCCCACTACCTGCCGCACTTTGTTTCTCTGCAGGTGCCCTATCATCTGCCAGTGGATATCCGAAGGCATCTCTTCATACTTTGCGCAGAGCTCCTGCACCTTGTTCTCTCCAAAATACCGGATCCCGCTGTCGTAGGCTTCCCGCAGCAGTTCTACCGGTTTTGTCTTGCTGACCGCAATCAGTGTGACGTCCTCCCGCTTTCTGCCGCTTCTTAAGCAGGCTGCCTGAATCCGTTCCTCCACCTTTTTCAGATTTTCTGTTACCATATATCTTCACTCCTTACTGATTAACGATATCATTTTCCTGCAGAGTACTGCCGTCCAGGGCAATATGGTCATAATTGGAAAGTCCGTAGCTGCTTCCTTCGGCGACAATATAGTATTCCTCACTTTCCGTCAGTATCTGCACCTGCCGGAACTGGGCATATCCTTTGTTGATACAGTATACGCCCTGAAGCATTCCCTCCTCACCCACCGTGAAGGTCAGGGAAGATTCCGGCATCAGCAGCACGTCTCCTGCTTCCAGGTCCCCGGGGTCCACATACAGCATTCCCGATTCGGTATCCCGGTACCAGACGGTCGCTGCCGTAAATTCGGCAGAATCTCCTTTCTGAACGAGAAAGCCCTCTCCGGAAGAAGCGCCGCCGGTGGTCAGGTAGTCTTCCGGCACCAGCCAGACGCTCTTTTCCGTCACCGCGGATTTCGGAATCTTAAGACCGGACTCATTTTCCAGTTCCAGTTCAATGTCCAGGTACCGTTCTCCCGCATACCGAATCATGCCGGAAGAAAACGTAAGATATCCATAAGCATCATCCTCGCCCCGGTTGATAATCTGAAAGGAAGCGTTCATGGTCTGGTTGTCCCGGAGAAACCGGACGCGGACCGTGGAACCGTCCATTTCCATATCCCGGAGCTCTTTCTCGGTCTCCGGCGTCAGCTTGATTACAAGCGTCCACTCCTCGTCTGTAATCAGTTTGTAAACCGGATCCCCGGCCTTTACTTTTGTATTATTGGCAAACTCCGTCACCGTATAATCGTGCCGGAGAATATCACTGTCTGTAATGTCATCCGGGAGCAGGGATTCAAATCCGTCTGTAGCATATTCCAGAATTCCGTCGTCTGTGCTCTGCACCACGGTCATATTCGCCACATTTCCCTCCGCCAGCAGGGTGGAAAGCTGCACCGCCCGGTTCTGGCTGGTCTTGCTCTGAAGAATATCCGTTACATTCTGCTTTAAGGAAGTCGACGTCTGGAAGTTCTGTCCGTCACTTGTCTCATGGTAGTTCTGCACTTCCGCCAGAATCTGGTTCCAGTCCTCCTGGGATACAGAGACATCCTGGCTCTCGGTCTCTTCCGTCTCGGGAAGAGGCTCCGCAGAGAGGGTATACACACTGTCCCCGGTTCCGGCCCGGCTTCCCGCCGCCTGGAAATAATTGATATATCCGTCGCTTTCTGCATAGTAAACCGTCTCACTGCGAAGCACCAGCCCGGTAAAAGCGGTGTCGCGCTGAATACTCCCCTGCCGTACCTCATAGGAAGTCACCCGGTCCTTTGTCAGATAGGTGACAAGCGTAATAAGCAGATACAGAAATACGATGCCGAAAAGCACCAGTCCCACGTTCCAGGTGGATCTGCTTCCGTATTTTCGGATACTGACTACCTTACGGTTTTTTTCTGCCAATCTGGAACCCTCCTTATTATTCTAACATTCCCCCGTCAGACCCGGCAGTTTTTTCAGGGCCGCGCCGTTTCTCCAGCCGGAAAGCCGTCCCTGCCAGGTCCCCTCTTTTTCCATCTGCTCAAGCAGCTCATCCCGCAGTTTCCACCAGCTCTCTCCCCAGTTGCAGAACAGGGATTCCTTCTCCGGTATCCGCGCGAAAAGCCGTTCCACCGCCATATCCTCCGGAATATGCTCCAGAAAAAGGATAACCCGGCGGAAATACTCCTCCTTCGTACAGATGGATATCCGGCCCTCCTCATACCATCTGGCAAACTCTGTGCCTCTGGCGATATAAAGGGAATGGAGCTTTACGACGTCCGTTCCCAGGGCCGTAATGATTTTTGCCGTCTCCACAGCGTCCTCCTCCCCGTCCCAGGGCAGGTTCAGGATAACGTGGGTGCAGATTTCAAATCCTGGATACTGTTTAATCTGCAGCACGGCGTCAATATATTCTCCCAGGGAATGTCCCCGGTTTATCTTTGCCAGCGTATGATAATTTGCCGTCTGAAGCCCCAGCTCGATGCTGATGCCAAGTCCCTTCTCCGTCTGAACCTGCCGCAGCACATCCAGATAAGACGGATGTACGCAGTCCGGTCTGGTGGAAATGGATATTCCGGCAAGTTCCGGCATTTCTGCCGCTTCCCGGATATAGGCCGCAAACTGTTCCACCGGGAGAAAGGTATTCGTATAATTCTGAAAATAGGCAAGGTACCAATCCGGATGATATTTTGCCCCGATTTTTTCCTTCGCCTTCTGAAGCTGCTCTGTCACATCCGCTTCCGGATTCTGAGCTTCAAATCCGGTGCCGGCTCCTGCACAAAACGCACATCCGGTACCATCTGTCCGGTTTGGGCAGGTAACAGGAAGGCAGACGGGAAGTTTATAAACTTTTCCGTGATATTTTTCTTTCAGATACTGGGAATAAGGATAATATAGCCTCATTTTTCGCTCCCTACTGTATATTTTCTCCTTTCCGGTACATACTACACACAGAAGTAACAGACCAGATAAGGAGGAATCACTATGAAATGGTTTGATAATACTGCATTAACACTGGTAATCATCGGTGCGGTAAACTGGCTGCTGGTAGGAATCTTCCGGTTTGACCTGGTTGCCTTTCTCTTTGGCAATCTTTCCTGGCTCTCCCGTATCGTCTATGCGCTGGTAGGGCTTTGCGGGCTCTATCTCATCAGTCTCTACGGCCGTATCGGAAGCATGTCCGAATCATAAGGAAAAGGGGTATCCTCACGAGATGCCCCTTTATTTTACGGTTTCAATCATGGCAGTCATGTCTTTATAAAGCACTGGCCTGTCCGGGGCACCCATCACGATAGAGATATAGCGGTTTCCCTCTGCCGTTTCATTCAGCAGGACCAGACAGTTCCCCGCTTCTCCCGTGGTTCCGGTCTTTCCGCCGACCACCGTCATGTTGGACGGCAGGTCAGCCGCTCCGGAAGCATACCAGTTTGTGGGCTCAATCACCGTCTCTCCGGTGCTTCCGTCCAGATTCCGGTACTGGGCCGTATGAGAGGCCGTCCCGATAATTTTCACAAACTCCTCATTCTGAATACAGGCGTTAAATATCAGATAGATGTCGTAGGCCGTCGTATAGTGGTTATCGTCATGCAGCCCGTGAGGATTGACATAATGCGTATTATTCGCCATCAGTTCTGCCGCGCGGGCGTTCATGCGCTCCACAAATGCCGCTTCCGTTCCGTCTACATACTCCGCAATAGCTGTGGCGGCGTCATTTCCGGAACGAAGGAGCAGTGCATAGAGCAGATCTTCCAGACTCCATACTTCCCCCTGACGGAGTCCGACCAGTGAGGCGTCGGAAGGAAAGCTGTCGGCCGCCGCATTCTGGCTGATGGTCACTTCATCTTCCAGACTGCCGTTTTCCAGAGCCAGCAGGGCCGTCATAATCTTGGTCACACTGGCCGGATAAAGCCGCTCATGAATGCTGCTTCCGTACAGCACGGTCTCTCCCGAGAGGTCGAAAAGTCCCTCGCTGGTTACGCCTTCCGTACCCGCATAGCCTTCCAGGGCCACATCGGACTCTGCCACACAGAGTCCTTCGGATAACAGACTGCCCTCCTGAAGGCTGCGGTTATACTGTTCTGTCTCATACTCTGTCACAACAGCCGTCTGCGTCCCGGCACACCCTCCGGCCGTCATGGTCAGGCCCAGGGCAAGTGCCAGGATGACAGCTGCCGGCCGTCTCCTCTTACTTATACATTTCACGCCAGTCTAAATCTCCTCTGTCAATCGCCAGAATCAGAATCTCGGCCGTGGCCAGATTGGTGGCGATTGGAATATTGTGGGTGTCGCACAGACGTATTACGTCGTTTACATCCGGCTCATGCGCCTTGGGATGAGACGGGTCGCGCAGGAAAATCAGCGCGTCTATCTCATTCTGGGCAATCTGTGCGCCCAGCTGCTGCTTTCCCCCCAGGGGACCGGCCAGATACTTGTGAATGGAAAGGTTTGTTACCTCCTCAATCAGACGCCCGGTCGTCCCGGTTGCAAACAGCTCATGCTTACTCAGGATTCCCCGGTACGCTATGCAGAAATTCTGCATCAGCGTCTTTTTGGAATCATGTGCAATCAGTCCGATATTCATGTTTGTTTTCACTCTCCTTTTTTTGTGTTACTGGTACTTTTTCGGCTGGAGCCCAATGTTAAGCACAAACCCGATACTGGCATACATACATACCAGAGAAGTCAGTCCGTAACTTACAAAGGGGAGCGGAATACCCGTATTCGGTAAAACCCCTGTCGCCACGCCGATATTGATAAAACTCTGAAAACCTATCAGCGCGGCCACTCCGCAACAGACGATTTGCCCCGCCAAATCCTGTGCTTTTATGCCTACTAAAATACACTGTATCACTATCAATAATAGCAGACCAATCACAATACAGCAACCCACAAAGCCCAATTCTTCCCCAACAATTGCGAAAATAAAGTCTGTCTGGGGCTCTGAGATATAGTTTCCGTTCTTCACGGAAGTGGTTGTATTATTGTTCAGGCCTTTCCCGGTCAGCTGGCCGGAGCCGATGGCCATAATCGAGTTCATCTGCTGGTATGCCTCATCGCTGGCATATTCCTCCGGATTCAGCCAGGCCAGAATTCTGGTCTGCTGGTAATCTCTCAGAAACGGCTGATTGGGCTGTACCACGATACTCAGGAAAATCACCGCCGCCGGAATGACAATCGCCAGTACCGTTCCGATAAATTTGTAGCTCAGTCCTGCGGAATAGTAAATGGCGCAGAACACCAGGAAGATACAGATTGTGGTGGAAAGGTTCGGCTGTCTGAGCAGCAGTATCAGCGTCGGAATCAGGAGCAGCACCGAGGTGATAATCGTCCTCGGCGTATTCAGGTCGTCCCTGTGTTCCGAAAAAAACTTTGCATAAAACAAAATGAGAATGATTTTTGACAAATCCGAAGTCTGAAACTGTACAAACCCCAGGTTCAGCCACCGTCTGGCATTGTTTACGGTCACTCCGAAAAGCTCTGTCGCCACCAGCAGCACCACATTGATGATATAAAAAATCCAGTAAAAGTTCAGTACCCAGCTGTAATCAATCAGGGACACCACAACCATGGCGATGACCCCGAGCACCACTCCCAGAATCTGGGAGTTCTGTCTTTCCGGGCTTGCGCTCCCTACCACCAGAACTCCCAGAATGGAGATGAGGAGCACGCTGGCCACCAGCATAAACCGGTAGTTTTTTAACTGATATGGTTTCGTCTGTGTTATAAATCTCACGTCTCTTCTCCTGACACTGTAATACAAATCTCCGAACGCGCTACTTTCACGTCGAAGTTATCCTCAGTTACCTTCATGTATTTTGAGACTGTGCGGAACAAATCCCCGCACATCTGTTCATATGTATCCGGTCCACACTGCATCCGGTCCGTGGCAAGAAGCGTACGGAGACGTTCCTTCGCTACAGCAACCGACGGACGGCGCAGTCTCGTCTCAAACACATGTCCCATAAACGCCCTCCTAGTTTTTCCGGAACATATGGGACAGCTTTTTCAGAAAGCCCTCCCCTTTTTCCAGGTCCAGAAACGGCACTTCCTCTCCCATTATCCGCCGGCAGATATTTTCATAGGCTTTCCCGGCCATGGAGTCCATATCCACCACCGGTTCCCCCTGATTCGTCCCGATAACCACCTGCTCGTCATCCGGGATGGCCCCCAGCAGGCTGACCGGCAGGATCTCCGTCACATCATCCACGGACATCATGTCGCCCCGTTTTACCATATCCGTCCGGATACGGTTGATTATCAGGTCAATCCGTTTCATCCGGTCTTTTTCCAGCAGTCCGATAATCCGGTCCGCATCCCGGATAGCCGAGACCTCCGGCGTGGTTACCACGATGGCCCGGTCGGCCCCTGCCACGGCATTGCGGAAGCCCTGCTCGATACCAGCCGGACAGTCCAGCAGCACATAGTCGAATTCTTCCCGCAGCTGGGAAGTAAGCTTCCTCATCTGCTCCGGCGACACAGCAGTTTTGTCTTTCGTCTGGGCCGAGGGAAGCAGAAACAGATTCTCATGCCGTTTGTCCTGAATCAGAGCCTGCTTTAGCCGACAGCTTCCTTCGATAACGTCAACCAGGTTATAGACAATCCGGTTTTCCAGCCCCATAACCACATCCAGGTTCCGAAGCCCCAGGTCCGTATCGATAACCAGTACCTGTTTTCCGAGCTTTGCCAGCCCGGTTCCTATGTTTGCGGTTGTGGTAGTTTTGCCCACGCCGCCTTTTCCTGATGTAATGACAATTACCTCACCCATATGTGCAAGTCCTCCTACCAGTCTTGTTCCGCCAGCGGGTCTATGTAGATATGGTCTCCCAGAAGCCGGGCAATCTTTGCCTCCGGCTTTTCCGGTTTCCGTGTATAGACCCGCGGCGCTGTTACATCCGCGATTCTCAGAATCTGCGGCTTCATGGACAGAGCCACGATGAACGCCTGTCTGTTCCCGGCGGCTCCTGCATGTACTTTTCCCCGGATGGTTCCCAGGACCACGATATTGCCCCTGGAAACCACTCTGGCGCCGGCTTCCACATCACCGAGCACGATGATGCTTTTCTCCGACTCCAGTACCTGCCTTTTCTTCAGTGTCCCACGGTAGAACTGCCCTTCTTTTCTTGGCAGACTTTCCAGGCTTTCTTCTACCACTTCCTGGTACAGACGTTCCGTGTTCTTATCGTTGTCAAAGATGCATACAATATGAACATGGGCGGTGTCTGAAATCAGTTCAATCAGTTCCTGTTCCTGAACCTTTGTGAGAATCCGGCCCTCAAAGGTGACCGCCATGGTGGCATCCCGGAAAAAACGGTCTGCTTCCGTAAACCGGTGCCGGAGTTCCTCCCGGATTTCCTCGTATCCGGCCTCCGCATCCATATGGACGATAAGTCCGTACCGGTTGCTTTTAATCATCACTTTCTGGTTCAATGTTTCCCTCACTCCCTGCTAGTCCCCGCTTGTGGCGGCAGCCGCTTCGGCTGCACTTCCGGTAATGACTTCTTCGCGGGAGGCCAGTCCATAATAATAGCGCATTAAATCTCTTCCCACTTCGGAAGGATACAGAGACTCGTACCCGTTCGCAATACGGATGGCAAACGCCACTTCCGGTGAACTGCTGGGCGCATAGCCCACAAACAGACCATGATTGGCGTGAGTCTCACTCTGCTGGGCCGTACCGGTTTTCCCGGACAGTTCAAAATCGCCCAGGGAATTGTACGTGCTGCTGGAAGTTACCACGGCACGCATACCAGCCTGCACGGCGTCCCAGGTGGACGAGGATACGTTCGTAATCTCGTTTGCCACCTCTGCATTGAATTCTTCTATCACTTCTCCGTCACGGTCGGACACATGGTCCAGAAGGGTCAGGTTGTACACCGTGCCCCGGTTGGCCACTGCGGCCGTATAACGGGCAAGCTGTGTAGTCGTATAGTTATTGGTTCCCTGGCCGATGGCAGAACGCACCGAATCCTGGCTGGATATCTGCGGTTCTGATTCCGGAATCTCGATTCCGGTGGTCTGGCCCAGTCCGAACATGGTCGCGTACTGGCTCAGCTTTTCCAGGCCCAGGTCGCTGGAATAGGATTCCGTATCGTCCAGATTTCCCGAAGTAATTCCCAGCCGGTACCCCACTTCATAGAAGAAGGAGTTGCAGGAATGCTGGATGGCGCCGGATACATTCAGGCTGCCATGGGCACCGGGATATACCCAGCACCGGGGGCTTGGCGTAATCTTTTCATAGATTCCGCTGCAGGAAAGAATGGTTCCCGTGTCAATAACACCTTCTGTCAGTCCCGCCACGGCCACCATGGGTTTGTACGTGGAACCCGGTGCCGTCCGTTCCTGGGTAGCCGTGCTGTAAAGCGGCTCCGCCGAATCGTTCAGCAGTTTCCGGTAATAATCGGAGTCCATGGAATTGGCCAGCCGGTTGTTGTCGTATCCGGGATAGGATACACAGGCCAGCACGTCCCCGCTGTTTACATCCACCACCACGCAGGAACCGGTGCAGGGCTCCAGGCCGAGCTGGCCCGGCGTGATTTCCAGGGACTGTATCTTACTGCGCACAAAATCATAAGCGCTGGTACTTCCGGAAGCCAGGCTGTTATACTGGGCCTCATCATATGCCAGCACGCCCTGTTCAAAGAGCATAAGGCAGATCTGGGTTCCGGTCAGACGCTGGGTCTTTATCATGTAACGGTATATCAGCTTGTCAAAATCGGAATTCTGAGCCAGGGCCTGTCCGGTGTAGTTCAGCAGGGCCTGATATACCTCGGCAGAATCCGAATAGCTGCTTCCGTCCTCCATGTAATCGGCCAGCACCGAAGTGTCCAGCCAGTTCTGGGAAATGGCATAGTTCAGGTACGTATAAAGACTGATGCTCTCGTCTTCCTCCCAGGCCAGATACGTTTCATCCTGGGTATCAATCCGGTCGCTCTGGATAATGCCCGCCGTACTTTCCAGCAGGTCGCTGGCCACAAAGCTCAGATAGGCCTGCATCTCGTTCGTACAGTCCGCGTATGCCGCGGCATTCGGGTTGGACAGTTCTGCCAGAATCTCGGAAATCACTTCCTCCTTCCGGGTGGTAAAGGCACTGTACACGGCCTTCTCCGTGTCTCCGGCGTCCTCTTCCTCAAAATGTCCCACATCCAGTATCTCATTGCTGAAGAAAGCGCTGTATACATCATCAATGGGAATGATGACGTCACTTCCCTCAGAGACCGTGGTCCGGTCATAGTTCATCACATTCTGTATTTTGGCCAGCAGGATACCTGCCAGTTTTTCTTCCAGCAAATCGTAAGCTGCCTTCTGCAGGTTGGCGTCGATGGTCAGGTATAAATCATTCCCGGCTTCCGCCTCGGATTCCTCCACCCGGTCAATCACCCGGCCTACATTGTTGACATACAGCTTTACTTCACCTTTGGTACCCTGAAGCTGTTCATCCATCACCTGCTCCAGTCCGGCCTTTCCCACGATGTCCGTCAGGGAATAGTCGTCCTTAACGTCCTCGTCCAGAGAGTCGTATTCTTCCTGGGAAATCTGCCCGGTGTACCCCAGCAGATTGGCAAAATACTTGCTGTCATTGTACACCCGGATAGAATCTTCCTCGATGTTTACGCCCTGCAGGTCGTCCAGGTTCTCCATAATGGCAGCCTGGGTCTCTTCACTGACATTGCTGGCAATGGTGGTCGGTACATACCGCTGGAACCGGTTTAGCCCCATGGCATACCGGATGTTCACCAGCTTCAGCACCTCTTCCTTTGTATAGCTTTCTTCATCAATGCCGTAACCGTAAGTCTCGTCCGTGCACAGATAGTGTATCAGTTCTTCGGCGGTCATGCTGCGTTCGTCATCTTCCAGCTGGTCGATGGTGGCATGTCCGAACACGTCCGCCAGGAAACGGAGAAGCTGCGTATCGGATACCGAATACTCATAATTTCCGCTGTCACTAAGGACCACGTTGAAATCACTGATAATTGAGTCTCCGTTGGACTCCACGATACCGATAACGGTTTCCAGTGTTTCATTGATGTTCTGATTTCGTTCTTCTGTTGTACTGTATTCGCCGTTGTCCTCGATAGTCACAGAATAGGCCAGCTGGTTGTCCGCCAGCACGATACCGTTTCTGTCCAGAATCCGGCCTCTTGTCCCCTGTACTTCACGGGTTTTCTGAATTTGTAAGGTATAGTCTTCCAGATACTCCTGTCCCCGTACAATCTGCAGATAAAACACTCTCTGCAGAAGAATGGCAGAAAGCACGCAGAATACAATCATCACAACAAAAGCCCTGGATTTTACTATCTCAATCACTGCCGCCTTGATGCGGTCCCACAGATTATACAAATTTGCTTGCACTCCTTTTTTCTTCTTCTTCCAGTCTACGGTTAATGTGCAGTATTACCTGATACAGAGCCAGCGTCACCACCAGAGTATATACCAGCTCCGGGATAATAATATGCCCCAGGTAATGAAGGAAATGGAAATCGCTCTGCAGCATGAACATAAATACGTAAATCAGCAGGCTGTAAATAAATTCACTGGCGGCAATCAGGGCGATGGGAAGTTTGATGTCCTCATCGTAGAAAACCCGCCGGAAAAATCCGTTACAGTATCCGATAACCATGTAAATCATCGCGTAAAAGCCCAGCAGCTCCCCGCCCAGAATATCCTTGAGCAGGCCGCAGGCAAATCCGATGATAAGCCCCTCTTTCTTTCCTCTCATAAATCCGAAAGATGAAGTTACCACAATCAGAAGATTCGGGATAATGGAGGCCAGCGCCAGCTTCTGAAACAGCGTTGTCTCCAGCAGATAGCAGATTATGATAATCACGGCGCAAATCACGACACGCTTTACTTTCTTCATATCTGTCCTCCGTTTCTACTCCTGAGTGTCCGCGTTCTCCTGACCATCCGTGTTTTCCTGGCTGTCCGCGTTCTCCTGACTGTCCGTACTGTCCTGATTTATCAGGTCCTCTTTTGTGGTGGTAATAATCAGCACCTCCTGCAGATTCCGGAAATCCGTGGCCGGAATCACGTACCCGGAGCGGGTCAGGCTGCTGGAGTCCACATTGACCTCGGATACATATCCAATCAGCAGGCCCTGGAGGTACTTGTCGCTGATGTTGGAGGTAACCACCTGCTCTCCAATCTCCACCTCGGTGTCGTTGTTCGCCAGCTGCTCGAACCGGAGAAGTCCCTGCTCAATCAGCCGCAAATCCCCGCTCACAATACATTTATCAAAAGTTGTCAGCAGCATGCTGCTGACATTCTTTTCATCAATAATGGAAGAAACGATGGAGTAATTCGGCTCCACCTCTGTCACAATGCCCACCAGTCCGGTGCCGGACAGCACGTTCATGTCTACCCGGATTCCGTCGTTGGACCCTTTGTCTATCGTAAAACTGGAAAACCAGTTGCTGTTTTCACTTGCGATAACCCTTGCGGCAGTCTTGGGATAATCTGCCGTGGACTGGTCCATGTTATAAAGCTCGCTGAGCCGTTCCAGTTCTGCCGAATTCTGCTGAAGCCGGTCATTTTCCAGCGTCAGTTCATTCACCTGATTCTGAAGCGCTTCATTCTCTTCCCGAAGGTCCTGAAGGGTGGAGAAGTTGGACGACAGGTCGCTCATCCAGGTCCCCACATAATTTATCCCTTTCTGCATGGGCACAATGGTATAGCCGGCAATCCAGGAAAGCGGTCCCTTTCCCGTGCCTGCGAAACCGGAAAGTCCCATCAGAATGATACAGACAACCGCCAGTATCAGAAACCAGTATTTACTTGCAAGGGTAAATTGATTTTTTGCTTTCATAATCTATCCTATCCACCTGTCCTATCTATCGCATCCATCTGTAATTTTCATCCAGCATCGAGTATGCCATCTGTTTCAGTTCCTTTGAATTGATAATCCGGGAAAGCCCCTCTACCGAGCAGGTATCCGGCCTTCTGGCCGCCTGTACCCGGTATCCCGTGGCCCCTTCTATGTAGCGTGCCAGGCCCGGCATGGCCGCCAGGCCGCCGGTGAGGAAAATGCCGTTCTCTTCTATGGCCTTCAGCACTTCCGGAGGGGTTCTGTCCAGCATGGAAATCATCTCCCGGATGCACAGTTCCAGCGGAACTTTCATGGCCGCCCGCACCAGGCTGATGGAAATATCCTGCTGCTGGGGCACGCCGGTTACCAGATTGCGTCCTGCCACCGTCAGGACAGCATGGCTGTCCCCACCGAAAATACCGAACCGCCGGCGGAGGGTCTCCGCCGTCAGCCGTCCTATCAGGAAATCGTGCGTGTGGCGGACCAGATTCATGACCGCCCGGTCAAAGGTCGTCCCGCCTACTTTTACCAGTTTATTCAGAACCATACCGCCGGAGGCCACAACGGAAAGTTCCGTGGTACCGCCCCCGAAATTGGCTATCATTACGCCTTTTGTCTCTTTTACATCAATGCCAAGGCCGATGCAGTCCGCAATGGACCGCTCTACGATATTGACCTCCCTGGCCTTTGCCGAGGAGTGAATCACCAGATCAAAGAAAGCCCGTTTCTGCACCTCGGTCACGTCCGTGGGTACTGCGATGACATATTCCGACCCCCGGACCAGGGTACGGCCTTTTTTCAGAAGATTCTGCAGCAGATACTGCATGTCGTTGAAGCGGCTGATAACTCCTTCTTCCATGGGAAACACCACCTGGATATTTCCCGGCGCCTTCTCATACATCTCGTAAGCCTCGTCACCGATGGCAAAAATATTTTTCCTGTCCTCGATGGCAATAACCGCTTTCTCCTTCCATACTGCGTCCTGCTTTTTATCATATACCTTAATCTCGTACGAGCCGAGGTCAAGTCCGTAAACATTGCGCGCCATTACTTAAAATCCTTTCCATGCCCTGCCAGCGCCTGCTTTTCCTGCATGGCCAGGCTGACAAAGCAGTTGTCCCCTATAATAATATGGTCCAGAAGTTCGATTCCTATCAGGGAACCTGCCTCCCGGATCCGCTCCGTAAGCAGAATATCATCCCTGCTGGGGGTCGGATCCCCGCTCGGGTGATTGTGCAGCAGTATAATATACACTGCTTCTTTTCGCAGGGCCTCGATAAACAGCTCCCGGGGCGAAACCACGGACATATTTACCGTCCCCCGGGATATCTCGCTTTCCCCGATGCAGTGCATCCGGGTATTCAGCATGAGGAGCTTCATATGTTCCTGCTTTCTGTGACGCATATCTTCCATATAATATCTGGCCACTGTGTCCGGGCTGGAAAAATCCAGTTCCTCCCGCGCCGACATCTGGGCCATGCGCCTGGACAGTTCACAGAGACAGAGAATCTGCACCGCCTTGACTCTGCCGATGCCGTGAATCCGGAGCAGTTCCTCCCTGCTCCAGCGCTGAAGGGGAATGCCCTCTCCTTTTTTCTCTCCGTCGGGATACAAAAGTTTCCGGGCAAGTTCCAGGGAATTTTCCCCTTTTGTCCCGGTACGCAGCAAAACAGCAAGCAATTCAATAGTTGTCAAACTGCCCGCCCCAAACCGCTCGCACTTTTCATACGGCCTCTCTTCTGCTAACATATCCTTCATGGTATTTTTCTGATTCATCATCTCGACAGTTCTGCCTGTCAGTACACTCAAAGATTCTCCACCCTGCAATATGAGGACGCCCGGCTACGGGCATCCTATAAGAAACGATAAATAATAATGGAGATTAGAACTCCAATAATACCGGCTACGGTTATCCGGATATTCAGTGCAAATGTCAGCACCAGAATCCCCAGATCCAGAACAATCGGACTGGACAGCCCGAAAGTCTGACCGTAAGAAAGCCAGGACAGCGCGGGAACGCCTTCTGCAAGCATTCCGATAAACCCGCCCAGAACAATCCCTGTAAGCACCATCAAAAACAGCGCCCAGGTATTTTTACTCCCGGTCCCTTTCATCTGTATACTCCTCCTCCTGCGTTTATGAAATCACAAACTGTGTACATTTTAGCACATTTAAAAATTCATGTATACCCTTTTTCGCTCTTAAATTTTTCTTAAACCTTTCCGGTTCTGTCGAGCGGTGCATACCGGGCGCAGATTTTTTCCGCCACTTTCAGGCCGTCCACCGCGGCGGAGGTAATGCCTCCTGCATAGCCGGCTCCCTCCCCGCAGGGATAAAGTCCGGCCACGGAACTTTCCATTGTTTCTCCCCGGAGAATCCGCACCGGCGAAGACGTCCGGCTCTCCACTCCGGAAAGCAGAGTGTCCGGGCTCGAAAAACCGCGGATTCTGGCGTCAAATTTTTTCATTCCTTCCAGAAGGGAACGGCTGATTTCCTCCGGAAACACGGGTCTTAAGTTCGCGAACTGCCATGCGCCCTTCATGCAGGGCTCCCAGCCCTGCGCCGTCAGTTCCCGGGTAGGAACATTTTTCTCAAAATCTTCCAGCCGCTGTACCGGAATTTTCCCTCCGCCTGCCGAAAAAGCAGCCTGCTCCAGTCTGCGCTGAAAGGCGATGCCGGCCAGCGGATGGGCGCTGCCGAAGTCTTCGGGCGTCACGGTAACCACAATGGCGCTGTTGGCGTTCTTCCCGTCCCGGGCGTGATAACTCATTCCGTTTACTGCCAGGTATCCTTCCTCGGAAGAAGCGTTGACCACATATCCTCCGGGACACATGCAGAAAGAATACACGCCCCGGCCCTCCGGTTCCTTATACGAGAGTTTGTAGGCCGCCGCGCCCAGCTTTCCTGCCTCTTCTGTTCCGTACTGGGAATGGTTAATCAGCGTCTGGGGATGTTCCACCCGGACGCCGACGGCAAAGGCCTTTGCCTCCATGGGGATATCCGTCTCCCAGAGCATCCGGAAGGTGTGGCGGGCACTGTGCCCCGGCGCCAGCACCAGCGTCTGGCATTCCAGCTTCCTCTCCTCCCCGGTCCGCACATCCTGACAGCGGATTTCCTTCAGGACGTTCCCGGTTTCCCGGCCTTCTGTCTCCAGTCCCGTAAGCCGGGTATAAAACCGGATTTCTCCGCCCAGGGACTGAATCTCCCGCCGGATTCCCTGCACCACCTGCCCCAGCAGGTCCGTACCGATGTGGGGCTTTGCGTCATAAAGAATCTCTTCCGGCGCTCCGTGCTCCACAAACACTTCCAGGACTTTGCGGATTCTTCCTTCCGGGTCCTTAATCAGGGTGTTCAGCTTCCCGTCGGAAAAAGTTCCGGCGCCCCCTTCCCCGAACTGCACGTTGGAAAAGGGCGCCAGCTCGCCGCTCTTCCAGAAATGCTCCACATCCTTTTTCCGCTCCTCCACCGGCGCGCCCTGCTCTATCACCAGAGGACAGAGCCCTTTTTTTGCCAGCAGCCAGGCACAGAAAAGTCCGGCCGGACCAAAACCTGCCACTACCGGCCGGGTCTTCGGCACGTTCTGCCCGTTTTCCGGCATCCAGTAAGGTTTCTCCCTGCAGGGTTCCAGACTGCAGTTCCCCTTTTTCCGGAACGCCCTGCGGACTTTTTTCTCATTTTTCACCTGAAAATCAATGGTATAGACGTCCCGCAGAACCGGTTTTTTCCGGGCGTCCAGGGAGCGCCTGCGGATTTCCCAGGACAGCAGTTCCTCTTCCTTTATGGAAAGGCGGCTTAAAAGCGCCTGACGGACTTCTTCTTTTTCCTGCCCGGCAGGCAGTTTCAGCTGACTGATTCTAAGCATGGGCAGCCCCCTTTCCGGCCAGATATCCGCTGGTCCACGCCCACTGCAGGTTATATCCGCCGCATATGCCGTCCACATCCAGAATCTCGCCTGCAAAATAGAGACCCGGGACAAGACGGGATTCCATGGTTTCTTCCTTTACTTCCGAGGTCCGGACTCCGCCGCAGCACACCTGGGCCTGGTCGAAGGAGCAGGTCTCCCGAATCTGCACCGGAAACCGCTTTACCGCCAGCACCAGGTCCTTTAGCGAAAGCGGGGAAATTTCCCCGGCCTTCTGTCTTTCCCGGATGCCCGCTTTTCGCAGGAGCACAGCTCCCAGCCTGTCGGAAAACAGTCCGGTCAGAAACAGGTCCGCCCGTTTCCAGGGCTGACTTTTCGCGCGCGCAGTCAGGAAGTCCAGCAGGGCCTCCGGTGTGAAATCCGGCAGAAAATCCAGCTCTGCCAGGACCTCTTTTTTCTCAGAAAGGCCCCGGGCTGCATACCGGCTCACCTGAAACACCGGGATGCCGGAAATGCCGTATTCGGTCAGCTGCAGTTCTCCGCCATCCTCTCCGGCCAGTTCCCCGTCCACATAGAGAGAAACCTTTCCCTGGGCCCGCACGCCGGCCAGCTTTGCCGGCCATCCGTCCGCCTTTAACTGTACCAGGGCAGGCAGTACCGGAACCAGAGAATGGCCCAGACTTTCCGCCAGCCGGTATCCGGACCCGTCAGAGCCGGAAATCCGGGACGCCCGGGAGCCGCAGGCCAGAATCACCGCGTCCGCCTCCCAGGTTTCCTCCCTGGTTTTTCCCTTCTCATAAGTCTCCTCTGCACGGATTCGGAATCCGTTTCCCCGGGGGCGGATTTCCGTTACTTTCCGGTTTGTCAGCACCCGGACTCCTTCCGCCTGCACCTGGGCAGCAAGCACTTTCCGTACCGCCTGGGCCTGCCCGGAATAGGGATAAAGGCACCCTTCCCGGTTCCGGGAATAGATGCCCAGGTTCGTAAAAAAAGCAATGGTTTCCAGAGCGGAGAACCGGCCCAGCGCCCGCCAGGCAAAATCCGGGTCCTCGCCCCGGTAGCAGGACGGCTCCTGCTTCATATTCGTAAAATTACATCTGCCGTTTCCGGTGGAGAGAATCTTTTTTCCCAGGCAGTCGTTCTGCTCCAGGAGGGTAACCTCCGCCCCCTCTCCGGCCGCCGCCAGGGCGGCCATCATTCCGGACGCGCCTCCCCCGGCGATAAGAATCTTTTTCTTCTCTGTCATGATGAAAGCTCCTTTACAATACCGGCGTCCTTCAGTTTCTGCAAAGACATCAGAATTCCAAGTTTCGCGTGAGTCCAGGTCAGTCCGCCCTGGAAGTATACCGCATAGGGCGCCTTCAGCGGCCCGTCGGCGGAAAGCTCTATGGAAGAGCCCTGCACGAAAGCGCCGGCGGCCATGATAACGTCGCTGTCATATCCCGGCATGGCCCACGGTTCCGGCACCACATAGCTGTCCACCGGCGCCGCCGCCTGAATCCCCTGGCAAAAGGCCTTCAGTCCTTCCGGCGTTCCCAGTTCCACTGCCTGTATGATGTCATGCCGTTCTTCCCGGCTTCCGGGGATGACGGAAAAGCCCAGCTTTTCGTAAAGAGCCGAGGCAAAAATGGCTCCCTTTAAAGCGCCCGCCACTACCTGAGGCGCCAGAAACAGCCCCTGGTAGAAGGACTGCATCACGCCCAGCGAAGCGCCTACCTCTTTTCCCAGTCCGGGAGAAGTGAGCCGGTACGCACACTGCTCAATCAGCTCCTTTTTTCCCGCTATATAGCCGCCCAGGGGAGCCAGGCCGCCTCCCGGGTTTTTAATCAGGGAGCCCACTGTCATGTCCGCCCCCACGTCGGAAGGCTCCAGTTCTTCCACAAATTCCCCGTAGCAGTTGTCCACCATGCAGGGAAGGTCCGGCCGCAGTTCCTTGATAAACCGGATGGCCCGGCCGATTTCTGCCACAGAGAGGCTGGGTCTGGTCTGGTATCCCTTGGAGCGCTGGATGGCCACCAGTTTTGTCTCCGGCCGGATGGCCTTTCGGATTCCTTCCAGGTCAAAGCTTCCGTCCGGCAGAAGGTCCACCTGTCGGTAGGTGATGCCGTACTCCGCCAGAGAACCGCTGGCGCTGCGGATTCCGATAACCTCTTCCAGCGTGTCATAAGGTTTTCCGGATACCGACAAAAGCTCGTCTCCCGGCCGCAGGTTCGCCGCCAGGGCGATGGCCAGGGCATGGGTGCCGCAGGTAATCTGGGGACGCACCAGCGCGTCCTCCGTATGAAACACGCCGGCATAGACCTTTTCCAGTGTATCCCGGCCGTAGTCATTATACCCGTATCCGGTGGCATACTGAAAACATTCGGTATTTACCCGCGCCTCCCGCATGGCGTGAATTACTTTTAACTGGTTTTTCTCCGCCATGGCGTCGGCCAGAAGGAAGCGCTCCTTCAGCTCTTCTTCCGCTTTCTGTCCGAAGAAGTACACCTCCGGCGAAATTCCAAACTGCCGGTACTGTTCCGGCATTTCCTTTTGCTGTTCCATTTTTACCGTGTCTCCTTATTCTTCATCTCTATGATTCCCTTTTCTCTCAGGCATTCCAGCACTGCCGCCAGTTCCGCCTCTTCGTCATAGTTATAATCGGGCCGGAAAATCCAGATAACGTCTTCCTCCCGCTTAAACCAGGTAAGCTGTCTTTTGGCGAAATGTCTGGTATCCCGCTTCAGGATGCGGACAGCCTCCTCCAGGGTACACTCGCCGTCCAGATACGCCAGCAGTTCCTTGTATCCCAGGCCCTGCATGGAGACCATATCCCGGCTTAACCCCCGGTCTTTCAGTCTTTTTACTTCCTCCAGAAGTCCCTGCTCCATCATCTGGTCCACCCGCCGGTCAATCCGCTCATACAGATGGCTCCGTTCGTCATTCAGCACAAAATAGGCAAACTGATAGGGCGAGGCTTTCTTTCGCTCCTCTTCATTGTGGAGCGATATCGGCTTCCCGTTCAGACGGTAATATTCCAGTGCCCGGACGACCCGTTTTACATTATGGGGGTGAATGGCTTTTGCCGAAGCTGCGTCCACCTTCGCAAGTTCTTCATGGAGCGCCTCCGGCCCCTGTTCCTTCGCCAGGTTTTCCAGTTCCTTCCGTATCCGGGGGTCTGCCGGTTCTTCCGTAAAATCCGTGTCATACACCAGCGCCCGAATATAAAACCCGGTTCCTCCGGTGACAATGGGGATATGGCCGTTTTCCCAGATACGCTCCATGGCCTCCCTGGCCAGTTTCTGAAAAGCGGCCACATGAAAGGGTTCCTCCGGTTCCAGACAGTCTATCAGGTAATGGGGGATGCCCTCCTGCTCTTCGGGCCTGATTTTGGCGGACCCGATATCCATATGCCGGTAGACCTGCATGGAATCCGCGGAGACGATTTCTCCGCCCACCGCATGAGCCAGCCGGATGGAGAGACTGGTTTTCCCGACCGCCGTAGGACCGGCCAGAATAATAAGAGGCTTCTTTTCGTTCATCTCCCCGTTCCTCCTTATACAATCCGTTTAAACTTCTTTTCCAGCTCCCGCTTTGTCATGGAAATAATGGTCGGCCTTCCATGGGGACAGTGGTAGGGATTTTCCAGAGTCAGAAGTTCTCCTATCAGGGCGTCCACCTCGGCCGCCGACAGACGGCTGTTCCCCTTCACCGCCGCTTTGCAGGACATGGAAGCAATCTTCTCATCTATCAGGGAAGGTTCCACAGCTGCGGAAATACCGTCCGCCAGGGAGTCCAGCATTTCCAGCAGCAGTTCTTTCTTTGCAATGCCGAACAGATTGTCCGGCACCGCCCGGACCGCGTACTCGTTTCCGCCGAACGGTTCTATCTCAAATCCGATGGAAGCGAAACGTTCCCGGTTCTCTTTCAGGACCTGCACCTCCTGCATGGTCAGCGTCAGAATGATGGGCGGACTCAGATACTGGGACGTATATTCCCTATTCTTCATGCTTTTCAGCGTCCGCTCATAAAGGACCCGCTCGTGGGCCGCATGCTGATCGATAATATAAAGACAGTCCTGATATTCCACCAGCCAGTAAGTTTCAAACACCTGCCCTATCAGTGTATAATCCTGACGCACTTCTTTTTTCAGTATATTCTCTTCAAAGAGGTCCAGTTGTCTGGTTTGTGGAGAACTCTGTGGACAATGTGGAATACTTTCCTCTTTTTCCACCGGTTTCTCTCTGTTTTCCGGTTTTAAAAACGGAACATGCTCTTCTTTTTGCAGAGCGCGCTCTGTTTTTATTTCTTCATCCAGAGAGTGTGCTCTGTTTTTTGCCGCGTACTGCGCCGCTTCCCGGATACGGTCTCTCTGCTCGGTTTCCCGGAAAATCTGATTTTTTTCCGTTACCTCCGCGCGGGAATGCTGCTGATGATATGCCTGCACCCGTTCCCGCATTTTATCCATAAAATAATCCAGATTCTGTTCCGGTTTTTTCCCAGGCTTTTCCGCCTGCTCTTCCTTCCCCGGCGTTTTCTCCGTCTTCTCCGTCTTCTCCGTCTTCTCTGTCTTCTCCTCCTTCGCCGGTTCTTCCGCAAAGGTCCGGGCTGCCTTCCGGTCCAGGGTGACTTCCTGAATCAGTTCCTTCTCCTGCAGGCCCTCCCGGATTCCCTGATAAAGGATATCGTAGATTTCCTGCTGATTCCCGAAGCGCACTTCCATCTTGGCCGGATGTACGTTCACATCCGTCTTTTCCTGGTCCAGAAGAATATGGAAGGCCACAAAGGGATACTTGTGCTGCATCGTATAGTCACGGTAAGCATCCTCAATGGCCCTGGCAACAATCTGATTTTTTACATAACGTCCGTTGACAAAATAATTCTCAAAATTCCGGTTTCCCCGCGAGATAACCGGTTTGCCCAGATATCCTTCCAGGTGCACGCCCCGCTTCTCCCAGGAAAGGGGAAGCAGGTTTCCGGCAATATCCCTTCCGTATATCTGATAGATAACGTCTTTCAGTTTCCCGTTTCCGGAAGTAAAAAGCTTCTGCTGTCTGTGGCTGATAAACTGAAAGGAGATTTCCGGGTGGGACAGCATCAGCCGCATCATCAGGTCATTTACATGGGAAGCCTCTGTCATGGCCGTCTTCAGGAATTTCCTCCGGGCAGGGGTATTATAAAAAAGCTGCCGTACCAGAAAGGTGGTTCCCTCCCTTGCGCCGGTGTCCTCTATTCCCAGCTCTTTTCCGCCCTCAATCAGGTAGCGGGTGCCGGTTTCCTCTTCCCGGGTGCGGGTAATCATTTCCACCTTCGCCACGGCGGAGATACTGGACAGCGCCTCTCCCCGAAATCCCAGCGTGGAAATCGTATTCAGGTCTTCTATCTTCCGTATCTTGCTGGTGGAATGGCGCAGAAAGGCCGTCCGCACTTCCTCCCGGGGAATCCCGCAGCCGTTGTCCGCCACCCGTATCAGGGCTATTCCACCATCCTCAATCTCCACCGTCACGGCAGTGGCGCCGGAGTCGATGGCGTTTTCCACCAGTTCCTTTACGACAGAAGCAGGACGTTCCACCACTTCTCCTGCGGCAATCTTGTCTATGGTTACCTCGTCCAGCAGTTCGATATGGGGCATCTTCCTCTCCTTTCCTACCAGCGGTTTTTCAGCTTGTTCTGCAGCTGGTACAGTTTATTCATGGCGTCCATGGGCGTCATGTGGCTGATATCCAGTTCCTTCAGTTCCTTCAGCACGTCGTCGTCTTTTACCGTGTCAAACAGGGAGAACTGCGCCAGGTCTACCTCATCCAGACGTTTCTGGCTTTTCTTCTTCGTCTGGGCGCCCTGAACGGCAATGTCCTTAATCCGTGTCGTAATATCCGCTTCGGTCAGTTCTTCCACGATTTCCTTCGCCCGGGCGATGACGGAATCCGGAACCCCTGCCAGCCTGGCCACCTGAATTCCATAACTTTTATCTGCGCCGCCTTTTACGATTTTCCGCAGGAATACAATGTCGTCTCCTTTTTCTTTGACGGCGATACAGTAATTGTTTACGTTGTCAATCTTGCCTTCCAGTTCTGTCAGCTCATGGTAATGGGTGGCGAACAGGGTTTTCGCCCCCAGCAGACGGCTGTTGCTGATATGTTCTACCACGGCCCAGGCAATGGCCAGTCCGTCAAAGGTACTGGTTCCCCGTCCGATTTCATCCAGAATCAGAAGACTTCTGCTGGTGGCATTGTGCAGAATATTAGCCACCTCGTTCATCTCTACCATAAAGGTACTCTGTCCGGAGGCCAGGTCGTCGGAAGCTCCCACCCTGGTAAATATCCGGTCTACCAGTCCGATGTTTGCCGAAGAAGCCGGCACAAAAGAGCCAGTCTGGGCCATCAGCACAATCAGTGCGGTCTGGCGCATGTAAGTAGATTTTCCCGCCATATTGGGGCCGGTAATAATGGATATCCGGTTCTTTTTATCGTCCAGATAGGTATCGTTGGCAATAAACATGTCGCCCGGAATCATTTTTTCCACTACCGGATGCCGTCCGTCCCGGATATCTATCACGCCTTTTTCATTGATTTTCGGCCTCACATACCGGTTTCTCTCTGCCACCGCCGCCAGCGACGCCAGCACATCCAGCTCCGCCACGGCTTTTGCCGTCTCCTGGATTCTGCCGATTTCGCCGGCCACCCTGTTCCGCATCTCGCAGTACAGCTCATACTCCAGGGAACAGAGCCGGTCCTCGGCGCCCAGAATCGTATCTTCCAGTTCCTTCAGCTCCGGTATGATATAACGCTCCGCATTGGTCAGCGTCTGTTTTCTCGTATAATAATCCGGTACCATGTTCTTGAAAGAATTGGTAACTTCCAGATAGTAGCCGAATACTTTGTTGTACCGGATACGCAGGTTCTTAATCCCTGTCTTCTCCCGTTCCCGGGCCTCCAGGTCGGCCAGCCAGGTCTTTCCCTCGGACTTGGCCTTTCTGAGACGGTCCACCTCTTCGTTATAGCCTTCCCGGATGATTCCGCCTTCCTTCATGGCCAGCGGAGGGTCGTCAATAATGGCCTCCTTTACCAGGCTGCACAAATCTTCCAGGGGGTCCATCCGCTCTGTTATCTCCTGCAGAAGCGGAGCATGGAAATCCTGAAGCAGACAGCGGATGGAAGGCAGCATGGCAAGAGAACTCTGAAACGCCACAAAATCCCTGGGATTCACGGACTGATAGGAAATTTTCCCCACCAGGCGTTCCAGGTCGTATACAGGATTCAGGTATTCCCGGATTTCCTCCCGGCTGATGGCATTGTCTTTCAGTTCCTCCACCGCATCCAGCCTGCGGATAATCTCATTTTTTTCAATCAGGGGCTGCTCCACATATTTTCGCAGAGTCCGGGCGCCCATGGCTGTTTTTGTCTTATCCAGCACCCACAGAAGGGAGCCTTTCTTCTGTTTTTCCCGTAAGGTCTCGCACAGCTCCAGATTCCGTCTGGTGGAGCTGTCCAGTACCATATATTTTCCCGTGGTATAGCAGGTGATTTTCCGGATGTGCTCCAGGGACGTCTTCTGGGTCTCCTCCAGAAATTTCATCAGGGCCCCTGCCGCAATCACGCCGCAGTCATAATCCGCCAGTCCCAGACCGTCCAGTGTCCCCACATGGAAATGGTCCAGCAGGGTCCTCCGGCTGAGCTCGTCGTCAAAATACCAGGCGTCCAGGGCCGAGATGGCGATGCCGAGCCGGTCCCGCAAATCATCCAGGTTCATGCCGCTCATATAGAACGGCTCATTGCAGATAATTTCAGAGGGCATAAATTTATGTATTTCATCCCGGAGCCTGTCCGAATCGTCCAGCTCCGTCACCATATATTCCCCAGTGGTCACGTCGGTTACCGAAAGGCCGTACCGGTCCGCAATATACACGATACACATCAGATAGTTATTCTGCCCTTCGTCCAGTCCCTGGGTATCCAGATTGGTACCGGGAGTTACGATTCTCACAACCTCCCGCTTCACCAGGCCCTTTGCCGTCTTCGGGTCTTCCACCTGCTCGCAGATAGCGACTTTGTATCCCTTTGACACAAGACGGTTCAGATAGGAATCCACTGCGTGATAGGGAATCCCGCACATGGGCGCCCGCTCCTCCAGGCCGCAGTTCTTTCCCGTCAGCGTCAGTTCCAGCTCCCGGGAAACCGTCTTTGCGTCGTCAAAAAACATTTCGTAAAAATCCCCCAGCCGGTAAAAAAGAATACAGTCGCTGTATTCTTCCTTCGTCTTTATGTACTGCTGCATCATAGGGGTCATTTCCGCCATGAATCTGTCTCCTCTTCTTTTGAATTTGTTATTATCCGTATTCTACAAGTATACCATATTTTCCCGCAAAAGAAAAACGAAGTTTTTCTCAGGTTCTCCTGTGTCCGGGGATGTCTAAAGGATAAAAAAATGAGGTTTTTCCTCCCGAAACAGCACGTGGGAAAGGAAGCCGCCCAGAAAGACCGCGGCCACAACCAGGCCGGAAAAAAGGATGGCAAAAGGCAGGCATATCTGTCCCCACAGCTGAAAGGGCTGGTCGGAATAATCCCATATCCCCAGATTCAGCCATTTGTTTACAATCAGACCCGTGATAAATTCCAGCGCCGTCACCAGCACCACGCCACGGCCGGCCTGCACCCAGAGGGGTTCGCTCCATTGCATCAGCACCCCCTGAAAGGTGGCAAAGCACAGCACGGCCCCTCCCAGCACGAACATACTCCAGTGGGAATATCCCCGGAGCGCTATCTCCAGAAAATAGTAACATGTGCCGCCCAGCGCCCAGATAAATGCCCCTTCCCCGATTCTTCTGCTGTATCTTTTTATTCTGTTATTCTCCATAAAAAAACGCCCTCACTATCGTCATTTCCTCTTAGTGTGAGCGTTTTCTCTCTTCTTTATGCCCTGTCCGCCGGCATTCCCATATAATAGAAGCCTTTTGCCTCTTTCAGGTATACCGGAACCAGTGTTCCTGTCAGGCTCTTCTCTCCCGGAAAATGTACCAGCAGGTTGTTGCTCATCCGCCCGGTAAGAAGGGACGGGTCGTGTTCGCTGACACTCTCCACCAGTACTTCCTGCGTGGTTCCTTCGTGTACCGCGCAGACCTGGGAGGCAATCTCCTGAACCTCCTTTAAGAGCCGGTCAAACCGCTTCTTCGCCACTGCTTCCGGAACCTGGTTCTCCATGGCCGCCGCCGGAGTTCCGGTCCTGGGAGAATAAAGGAACGTAAACGCACTGTCATAGCGTACTTTGCGCACCACATCCAGCGTCTCTTCAAAATCCTCTTCCGTCTCTCCCGGAAATCCCACAATAATATCCGTAGTCAGGGAAATGTCCGGCATGGCGCGCCGGATTTTTTCTACCAGCTCCAGGTACTGTTCTTTTGTGTAGCGCCGGTTCATCTGTTTCAGTATCCGGCTGCTTCCGGACTGTACCGGCAGATGCAGGTGACGGCAGATTTTCTTTGATTCGGCCATCACCTCTATCAGCTCATCGGACAGGTCCTTGGGGTGGGAAGTCATGAAACGGATGCGCTTCAGTCCTTCTATCTGTTCCACCTGGCGAAGCAGTTCTGCAAAGCTCATGGGCTCCTCCAGGTTCTTTCCGTAAGAGTTTACGTTCTGTCCCAGCAGCATGACTTCCACCACGCCGTCCGCCACCAGGTTTTTGATTTCCCGGATGATGTCCCGGGGATTTCTGCTGCGTTCCCGTCCCCGCACATAGGGCACAATGCAGTAACTGCAGAAATTATTGCAGCCGAACATGATATTTACCCCGGATTTAAAGGGATATTTCCGCTCCACAGGCAGGTCTTCCACGATTTTATCTGTGTCCTTCCAGATGTCCACCACCATCTGTCCCGTCTCAAACCGGCGGTACAGAAGTTCCGCAAACTTAAAAATATTGTGGGTTCCGAAAATCAGATCCACAAACCGGTAGCTTTTTTTCAGTTTTTCCACCACTTCCGGCTCCTGCATCATACAGCCGCAGAGGGCAATCATCTTGTGTGGATGCTGTTTCTTCATCCGTCCAAGCTGGCCGAGCCGCCCGTATACTCTGGTATTGGCATTTTCCCGGACCGTGCAGGTATTATAGATAACAAAATCTGCCTCTTCCTCGTTTTCTGCCTCCACATAGCCTGCCTGCTCCAGAATTCCCGTGAGCTTCTCCGAGTCCCTGGCGTTCATCTGGCATCCGAAGGTAACACAGCAGAAGGACAAGGGGCGTCCCAGCTCCCTGCTTTGTTTCTCTGCCTCTTTCCTGGCCTGTTCTATAAAATAGTACTGTCTTTCCGGCTCCGTAACCGGTGCTTCCTTATATATCTTACTTTGTTCTGTTTTGTTCTCCTGATTTGACATAAACGTGTCTGTTCTCCTGTCTGTTGTTCACCCGCCGCCTATATAAGACGGGAATCTACCCCATCAGATAAACTGATTGCGCCCCTCGTCATAGTGATAATCCACCGCCGCCAGACGCTCCTTCAGATTCTCTCTGTCAGCGTCCATATCCTGGCAGAGTTCATCCAGGTCCCGGTAATGGTTGCGCAGTTTTGTGTTAATAAAACTAAGAAGCATGATGGGGTCTTTGGGCAGCTGTTCCATGGTATCCTCCTTTTTTCTTTCCGGATTTCAGCACATATTTCCGTATGTAGGCAAAGGTCTTCTCCTCACCGTCCCGGGCCAGCCGTTTCAGCAGGCTCTCCAGAAGCGCCGCCGTTTCCGGGTGCATCAGTTCCCCGGCAGGGCCGGACTGATAGTACTGAAGAGGCGAACTGTCCCGGTACTTTTCCTTCATATAGATACGGGACGCGGCTATCCGGTCCATAAACATCTCCACCACATACTTCCGGGGCATCTTCATCCCCGCCAGTCCCGGCCCGTCCAGCCGGTAGTCAATCCAGTATTCATAATGGTGCTTGTTTCGCCCTTTGTGATGAAGCCAGGCCGTGGAGCATCCCGTGGCCTCCCGCTCAGCATTGTTGGGGCTCCGGTTGCCCTGATAGTACCGGCAGCCCACCAGAAACTCCGTGGGGGAATATTTGGACAGGTCATGAAGCAGTCCCTGCCGGTAAAGTCCTACACGAAAGCAGTATTTCATCACCAGATATTTATGCTGTGTTATCGTACAGAAATGTTTCCAGGCTTTCATGCTTCCTCCTGCTTCCCGATAAATACCCGAATGCTGCGCTCTTCGACTTCCACTTTTCTGGTCTCATCCAGTTTTCTGGGAGTGGCCAGCACGCCTTCCTCCGTGGAAGCCGCCTCATACCAGACCCGTCCCTTTGCCAGGGAAGGAAGTGCAAACGTATGGGGCATCCAGTGCATGTTATAGGCAATATAGCAGTCTTCCTCCTGACTGCCCTGACTGTTGTAAAACACGCCCAGCTGCCTGCTCGCGACTCCGGAGGGCGTCTGCCACGCGTCCTCGCCATGGTAGGAGACATCCGGGATTCCGCATCCCATATAGTCGGTTCCCTCCATCACCTTATCCGGATGCAGCAGTTTGTGCGCCTTCCGGAAGGTAATCAGGTCCCGCACCAGGTCATGAAGCTCCTGCTCCTTTGGCAGCCGGTTCCAGGAAAGCCAGGAAACCGGACTGTCCTGGCAGTAAACGTTATTATTCCCCTTCTGGGAATTGGCAAATTCGTCTCCCCCAAGAATGCAGGGTATTCCCTGCGCCAGAAGAAGCAGGAAAAAGGCATTGCGCATCTGCTTCTTTCTGAGTGCCAGCACCCCTTTCTTCCGGGTCGGCCCCTCTGCCCCGCAGTTCCAGCTGTAGTTAAAATCCGGTCCGTCCTGGTTCTTTTCTCCGTTCTCCTCGTTGTGTTTCCCGTCGTAGGAAACCGTGTCGCAGAGCGTAAAACCATTGGGACTGGCAATGTAGTTAAAAATACCCTCTTCCTCGGAATGGTATTTGAGCCACCAGATAACACCGGGCACCATTCCCTCATCGCCCTTCAGGAACCGGCGCATGGTAATCTGAAAATCGTCCTGCTTTTTCAGGATTTTAGTTCCGCACAGCAGAGCGTCCTTTTTCAGCAGGGAAGGCTCTAAAATGGCCGGATTCACCAGAAATCCGTCCACATGGTATTCCAGCACATAGTAGCGCAGGCACTCCAGGATTTCCATATGCGGCGTATCCCCGGTAAAAGGCATCTCCAGAATCAGTTCGATTCCCTTTTTGTGCAGCGTCTTTACCACCTGCTTCAGTTCCAGCGCCGCATCGTCTGAAAAGGCGTAGGCCGCCTTGGGCGCAAAAAACCAGGCGTCTCCATACCCCCAGTAATTCATCTTCTTTCCATGTTCTTCAAATTCATAGACAGGCATACAGTGAATCTGGCTGATTCCCAGTTCCTCCAGATAGGGAAGCTTGTCCAGAATTCCCAGAAACGTCCCCCTGTGCTCTGCTCCGGAAGAAGCATGCTTCGTAAATCCGCGGACATGAAGACAGTAGGCCACCACCTCGGACGCCGCAAGGTGAAGCAGGGTATCCCCCTCCCAGTCAAAAGGCGTCTCTTCAATCCGGGTCCGCACGGCATGTCCCTGCACGTCGCGCTTCGCATTCCAGACGCCTCTTCCGGAAAACGCCTTACCCCGCGGGTCCGGCGTCACTTCCCCGTCTATCCGGTAGTTGTATTCATAGTCCCGGGGCTGTTCCAGCTCCAGTGCCAGATGGCGGAGACTGCCGGCGCAGTCATCCGGTTCCAGCACAAAACATTCCTCCGGTTCCGTGCTTCCCTTCCGGTAAAGAATCAGCTCACAGACGGACTCTGCAGGTACACTGACTGAAAAATTGACCCGGTTTCCATTTACCGTGCATCCCTGAGGGAGCGGATTTCCTATATAATTTTTCATAGTTTCGACCATCCTTTATCTTATTGCCACCCGTCTGCGCCGTACATATCCACATTTTCCGATGTAATGAAGAAGACGTCCTCATAAAGCTCTTCTTCATAATCCTCTCCGTTCAGGACTGCCATCCCGGTCCGGGCAGCATCCTTCCCGATACTGATGGGTGACTGTCCGCTTGTGCCCCGAATCAGGGTATCGGACTTCAGCAGTTCCTTTTTCAGGTCCGGGGAGCCGTCCACTCCATAAATGAGCACATCCGTAAGCCCCGCCGTATGGGCAGCCACCAGCGCCCCCAGGGCTATCTGGTCATTCCCGCACATCACGGCAGTAATCTGGTCATTCTCCGCAAAAATCTTAGCCGCGGTCTCCCTGGCCTGGTTCAGTTCCCCTTTCGTGTCCGCCCGGGCTACCACTTCAAATCCCTGCCCCGCTATCGTTTCCTCGAATCCGGTAATCCGCTCAATAACCGAGTTCTGTGCATCACTTTCCAGTATGACTACCCGTCCGCCGTCCGGACGCTGTTCTGTCAGATCCTGGGCACAGAGCTCGCCTGCCGTCCGGTTATCCGAGCCGATGTAGGCGTCCACATAGGTCAACTCCTTTACCTGGGTGTCCACATTGATAATCTTTACCTCTGCGTCGCGCAGCGCTTTCAGCGCCGGGGTGATACCGTCCCAGGACACAGGGCAGAGAAAAATCGCGTCGATTCCTTCCTCAATCATATCCTGTATCTGGGAAATCTGAACTTCGGGGTCATCAGCCGGATCCCTGGTTATCATCGTATTTCCTTCCGCCTCTACAGTCTCACGCAGCGACTGTTCCAGCGTAATAAAATACGGATTTTCCATACTGATGCAGCTGAACCCGAACAGATATGTTCCTGTTTCGTCTTCTCCGGCCTCTTCCTCTTCCTCGACAATCGCATTGTCCTGGGTCGTCCCGACATTCTGTTTGCAGCCTGCCGCCATGCAGACTGTCAGAACCAGAATCAGAAATACGGCCAGCAACCGTTTTTTCATAGTGTCTTCTCCTTTC
>DSTFC04002__coassemble_761_pt1 | contig 32269 bp, 29 predicted proteins | sample DSTFC04002__metabat2_high_PE_021 | metagenome-assembled genome bin DSTFC04002
GTGCTATGAAGAAAAAAAGACTGCGCACGGAACGCAGTCTCTTTTCCTTCTCTTATTCTTCAAAGGTTTCCTTCAGTTTATCCATGAAGCCTTTTTTCTTTCCTTTTTTCTCGCTGTGAGTCTGATGCTGTGTATCCTGATTCAGCGTGTTTCCCGTCAGCGCATCGAACTGTCTCAGGGCTTCCTTTGCCTCCGGGCTCAGTTTCTCCGGCGTCTGGATAACCAGGGTGACATAGTGGTCTCCCCGCACCTGCGGATTTCTCAGGGAGGGCACGCCTTTTCCTTTCAGCCGGACCCTGGTGTCTGTCTTTGTACCCGGTTTTACGGTGTAAATCACATCGCCGTCCACCGTTTTAATCCGCACATCGCCGCCCAGGGCTGCCTGTGCAAAAGAGATGGGAGCGGTAGAAAAGATATTGACATCCTGCCGCTGGAACAGAGGATGGCGGGATACCGTAACCTCTACCAGCAGGTCGCCTCTCGGCCCGCCGTTCAGTCCCGGTTCTCCTTTTTCCCGAATCCGGACACTCTGACCGTTGTCAATACCCGCTGGAATGGAGACACGGATGGTCTTCCTGCTGGATACATAACCGCTGCCTCCGCAGTCCGGGCATTTCTCCCGGATTATCTTTCCACTGCCGTGGCAGTCCGGACAAGTCTGCACATTCTGTACGGTTCCGAAGAAGGACTGGGAAGTGTATACCACCTGGCCCTTTCCTCCGCACTTCGGACAGGTCTCCGGTGATGTTCCCGGTTTTGCTCCCGTTCCATTACAGGTCGGGCAGGGATCTTTTATCACAACGTCCAGCTCTTTCTCGCAGCCGAACACCGCCTCTTCAAATGTAATCCGGACTCCTTTCCGGATATTGGCGCCTTTCATGGGACCGCTGTTGCCGCGGCTTCTTCTGCTGCTTCCAAACAGGTCCCCAAATATATCGCCGAAAATATCGCTGAAATCCGTCCCACTGAAATCAAAACCGCCAAAGCCTCCTGCTCCGCCGGCTCCTCCTTCAAATGCGGAATGACCGAACTGGTCATACTGACGGCGCTTTTCCGGGTCACTTAATACGGCATAGGCCTCTGATGCTTCCTTAAACTTTTTCTCTGCCTCTGCATTTCCCGGGTTCATGTCCGGGTGATATTTTTTTGCCAGCGCTCTGTATGCCTTTTTTAAAGTCGCATCATCCGCATCCTTCGAGACTCCAAGCACTTCATAGTAATCTCTTTTTGACTCTGCCATAACCTAACCTCCTGCTTTTCTGTGCAGACGGAAACGTCCGTCTCCTGCCCCGCACAGAACATTCTATGCCAGGAAATCCCGGTGGACTCCGTAGCACAAGGAATTCTGCAAGACGGAATTACCCGCCCTGCAGAATCTTTTTTTCCAGAGTATTTTATACCTCTTTATAGTCTCCGTCCACAACGTCGTCGGTGTTGTATCCTTCCGGGCCTGCTCCTGCTCCTGTTCCGGCTCCTGCCTCCGGTCCGGACTGTCCGGCTCCGGCATTTGCATTTGCTCCGGCCTGCTCATAAACCTTGGTAAAGAGCTTCTGGGCGCTTTCCATCAGTTTTTCTTTTGCAGCCTTGATTTCTGCAACCTGAGCATCGCTTAACTCGTCTGTGTTTGCCTTTGCAAGCAGATCTTTCAGAGCCTGTACGTCTGCCTCAACTGCAGATTTGTCGGAAGCGTCAATCTTGTCGCCGACCTCTTTCAGGGCTTTCTCTGTCTGGAATACCATAGCGTCTGCGTCGTTCTTCGCATCGATGGCTTCCTTCCGTTTCTTGTCCTGAGCCTCGAAAGCTGCTGCTTCCTTCACAGCCTTGTCAATGTCTTCGTCAGACATGTTGGAACCGGCTGTAATGGTGATATGCTGCTCTTTTCCTGTTCCCAGGTCTTTTGCGGATACATTTACGATACCGTTTGCATCGATATCAAATGTAACTTCAATCTGCGGGATTCCACGCGGTGCCGGCGGAATTCCGTCCAGTCTGAACTGTCCAAGGGACTTGTTGTCTCTTGCGAACTGTCTCTCGCCCTGTACTACGTTGATATCTACGGCAGTCTGGTTGTCTGCTGCAGTAGAGAAAATCTGACTCTTCTTGGTCGGAATCGTTGTATTTCTTTCAATCAGTCTGGTAGCCACGCCGCCCATGGTCTCGATGGAAAGGGACAGCGGAGTTACATCCAGCAGAAGGATGTCGCCTGCGCCGGCGTCTCCTGCCAGCTTGCCGCCCTGTACGGAAGCTCCCAGAGCTACACACTCATCCGGGTTCAGGGATTTGCTGGGCTCTTTTCCTGTAAGCCGTTTTACTTCTTCCTGAACAGCCGGGATACGGGTGGAACCGCCTACCAGAAGTACCTGGCCCAGTTCAGAAGCGGTGATGCCTGCGTCAGACAGTGCACGTCTTACCGGTTCTGCAGTCTTTTCTACCAGGTCTGCAGTCAGTTCGTCAAATTTTGCCCTTGTCAGGTTCATGTCGAAGTGTTTCGGTCCTTCGGATGTCGCAGTGATGAAGGGCAGGTTGATATTGGTTGTTGTTGCGGAAGAAAGCTCTTTCTTTGCTTTCTCAGCGGCTTCTTTCAGTCTCTGAAGGGCCATCTTGTCTGTAGACAAGTCCACGCCTTCTTTTGCCTTGAAGTCAGCCAGCATGTAATCGGTAATCTTCTGGTCGAAGTCATCACCGCCCAGACGGTTGTTTCCGGCTGTGGAAAGTACTTCGATAACACCGTCGCCGATTTCGATAATGGATACGTCGAAGGTACCGCCTCCTAAATCGTATACCATGATTTTCTGTTCTTTTTCGTTATCCAGTCCGTAAGCAAGAGCTGCAGCCGTAGGCTCGTTGATGATACGTTTTACATCCAGGCCTGCAATCTTTCCTGCGTCCTTGGTAGCCTGACGCTGTGCGTCATTGAAGTATGCCGGAACGGTAATAACTGCTTCGGTTACTTTTTCTCCCAGATAGCCTTCTGCGTCTGCTTTCAGCTTCTGCAGAATCATAGCGGAAATCTCCTGGGGTGAATATTTCTTTCCGTCAATGTCTACTTTATGATCTGTACCCATCTCTCTTTTGATGGAGGAAATGGTTCTGGAGGCATTGGTTACTGCCTGCCGTTTTGCAGGCTCGCCTACCAGTCTTTCTCCGTTCTTTGTGAAAGCCACAACAGACGGTGTGGTCCGTGCGCCTTCTGTATTAGCGATGACAGTGGGCTGTCCGCCCTCCATAACTGCCACGCAGCTGTTTGTTGTACCTAAGTCGATACCAATGATTTTTCCCATAGTCTGTTACCTCCTAATGCTATTTGTTCCTTTTCTGTAATCAGGTTAATTTGCCACTTTTACCATGCTGTGCCTTACCACGGTGTCGCGGTAGGTATAGCCTTTCTGGAATTCCTCGGCCACAATTCCTTCTCCCAGTTCTTCATCTTCCACATGCATCACCGCATTGTGAAAATCGGGATTGAATTCCTTCCCCACTGCTTCTATCGGCTTCACACCGATTTCATCCAGTGTCGTCATAAGCTGTTTATATATCTTATCCATTCCCTGGACAAATGGGGCGTCTTTTTCTTCTTCCGGTATGCTCTGCAGACCTCTTTCAAAATTGTCCACTATCGGAAGGATTTTCTCTACAATGTCTTTCGCGCCGATTTCATACATGGCGGATTTTTCTTTCTCTGTCCGCTTTCTGTAGTTGTCAAACTCGGCCATCTGGCGCGTAAGCTTGTCGGTGAGCTCCGCAATCTGCTCATCCTTTTTATCTTTTTTATTCTTTTTCTCAAAGAATTTCTTTTTCTTCGGTGCCTCTTCGGAAGCCTCAGCCTCCGGGGATTCCTGCTGCTCTTCCGGGCCGCTTTCTTCCGCGGACGTCCCTTCTGAGGAACTGTCCTTACCGGTCTCTTCGGCGGATTCAGTATCTTCGGTTTTGCCGGCTGCCTCTTCATGCCCTTCCCCGGCTTCCTCCGCCTGCTCACGCGCTGCTTTTCTGGCTTCTTCCACCGCTTCTTTTACCATTTCTTCCTGATTTGTCTTATTTTCCAAGGGTCTGTCACCTTTCTTTCTTTTCGTTAATCATGTCTGTGAAAAATTTCATCCAGTTCAGCCATCAGTGTTTTCAGCGTTACCATAACGTGCTCATAATCCATTCGCTTGGGACCGATAATACCTATGGTTCCCTGCATGCCTTCCCCTAATTCATAGGTTGCCGTTACCACACTGCAGTCCTTCATAGTTTCCACATTGGACTCGTCTCCGATATAGACCTGGATTCCTTTGTTTTCTGTACTGGACATGGTCTGGGTTACCAGAGTCGCCAGCTGCTGTTTTTCTTCAAACGCGCTGATGATTTCCTGGGCGCTCTCCTTGTCGCTCAGTTCGGGGTATTTGAAAATATTGGTCGCCCCGCTTGTGTAAATCTCCATGTCCTCCCGCAGCTGAATCACATTGGCCACGGCGTCCAGCACATCGCTCATCACACCGCTGTGAATACCGGCCTGCTCTTTCAGCTTTGCTATCAGTCCCAGATTGATGGACTCTATCGCCATTCCGGTGAGTGTCGTATTGAGCAGCATGTTCAGCTTCAGCAGCGCCTCACTGTTCAGCGCCTCTTCCACTGTTACAATCTGATTTTTCACGATGTTCCCTTCCAGGACAATCACTACAATCAGCTGCTCCTCATCCACCTGGGAAAGCTGGATGAACTTGATTTTGTTCCGGGAATAGGTGGGGCTGGAAACCATGGTCGCGTAATTGGTGCTGTTGGCCAGGACCTTCGCCGCCTGCTGCAGCAGCTGTTCCATCCTATCCGCTTTCTCCAGCATCTGCTCCCGTATTTCCGTCACTTCCTGTTCCTTCTGATTCATCAGCGTATCCACATACCAGCGGTAACCCTTGTCAGAAGGAATCCGCCCTGCGGATGTATGAGGCTGCATAATGTAACCCATCTCTTCCAGGTCAGCCATCTCATTACGGATGGTTGCCGAACTCAGATGCAGGTCCGTGTATTTGGAAATGGTCCGGGACCCGACCGGTTCCCCGGTCTCCAGGTAATTCTGGATAATGGAATGGAGAATGATACTTTTTCTTTCATCCAGTTCCTGTACCGCTTCCATATGCCGCCTCCTTTTCTTTTTCGCTTTTTAGGTTTTAGCTTTTTAGTTTGTTAGCACTCATTACTTACGAGTGCTAATATTCTTTCCGTCTATAAATGTAACACTCCTTTTTTCGTTTGTCAACTATGTTTATATAAATTTTATTAGTTCACCCGTTTGGAATAGTTTCATCTGCCCTGTGCTTGCACGGAGGGCAGAGGGAACTGTTCCAAACGAGGGGAGCGTCCCCTTATGAGCAAAGAGGCAGCGTCAGCTGCCAGTTAGCACGTCAGTGCGGCTTTGCGAATACGGGCACTGCCCGCACAAGGGAGCGTCCCCTTATGAGCAAAGAGCCCGGGAACTTATAACATAAACTCCACAAACACAGCATTGCTGACGTCCAGTCCCTGCTCCGTAAGGAAGATTCGGCCGCCCTCCCGGGCCAGCATTCCCAGTCTCTCCATTTTTTCCACCGGTTCCCGGTACACGTCCATCAGTTCCTTCCCGCACTGCCGGTAAAATTCTTCTTCTGTGATTCCCGCCGTCTTCCGCAGTCCCAGAAAGATGGTTTCCTCCATCGTTTCTTCCGGGGTCAGGGCCGGAAGGGTCCTCCGTATCCAGAAAGGAAGGCTTCCTGCCTGCACCTGCTCCCGGTACACGTCCATCTCTTCCGGATTCTGAAACCGTACCCCTTCAACCAGGGAAGCGGCCCCAGGTCCCAGGCCCACATACTCCCGCCGCTCCCAGTATCCCAGGTTATGACGGCAGGCAAAACCGGGTTTCGCGTAGTTGGAAATCTCATACCGCTCATAGCCGGCCTGTTTCAGAAGCGCTTTTGTCAGATGGTACATTTCCCGGTCAGCCTCTTCTCCCGGAAGGGGCGGGATATCCTCCCGAAAGGGCGCTTCTTCCCCGTATAATTCATAAAACGGCGTACCCGGCTCGATAATCAGGCTGTAGGCGGAAATATGTTCCGGCTCCAGGGCGGTCACAGTTTCCAGCGTACTTTTCCACCCCTCCACGGTCTGCCCGGGCACAGCAGATATCAGGTCTACACTGATATTGGAAAATCCGCATTCCCTGGCCAGGGAAAAGGACTCCTGAAATTCCGGAAACGTATGGATTCGTCCAAGAAAAGCCAGCTCTTCCTGGTGAATGGACTGAAGCCCCAGGCTCAGCCGGTTTACACCGGCTTTCCGGTATGCCTGCAGTTTTTCCCGGCTTATGGTTCCCGGATTGGCTTCCATGGTAATTTCCGCATCCGGCAGAATCCGGAAGGCGCCGTTCAGGGCCTCAAAGATACGCCCGGCCTGGTCCGGCAGCAGCAGGGAAGGCGTACCTCCTCCCAGAAAAACCGTGGAAACCGGCCAGGGCTCTTCTGTCTTCCGGTAACGGTTTATCTCCGCCAGCAGAAGTTCCACGTATTCCTCCGGCACGCCCCTCTCGCTGGGAAATGACAGGAAGTCACAGTACCGGCATTTCCGGATACAGAACGGGATATGAATATAAAGCTCAACAGGTGTTCTCATCCTCTTCTCCTTCTCTTTGAAACAGTTATGCGTCAAAAGGCGGCTCCCGAAAGAACCGCCTTTTCTTCTGTCTATTTGTCGTCTAATTTCAGCACGCTCATAAAGGCCTTCTGCGGAATCTCCACGTTTCCTACCTGGCGCATCCGTTTCTTTCCTTCCTTCTGCTTCTCCAGCAGCTTCTTCTTTCTCGTAATATCGCCGCCGTAGCACTTGGCCAGCACGTCCTTGCGCAGGGCCTTTACTGTCTCCCGGGCAATAATCTTGCTTCCGACCGCCGCCTGAATAGGAATCTCAAACAGCTGTCTGGGGATTTCCTCCTTCAGCTTTTCACACATTTTCCTTCCCCGCTCGTAAGCACTTCCGGCAAACACGATAAAGGAGAGCGCATCCACTTCTTCTTTATTGATTAAAATATCCAGCTTCACAAGCTCGGAACGCTCGTATCCCAGCATTTCATAATCAAAAGAGGCATACCCCCGGGACCGGGATTTCAGTGCGTCAAAAAAGTCATAGATAATCTCGTTGAGGGGCAAATGATACCGCAGTACGGCTCTGGTTTCTTCCAGATACTCCATCCCCTGGTATACTCCCCGGCGTTCCTGGCACAGGTCCATGATAGCCCCGATAAATTCCGAGGTCACCATAATCTCTGCCTTCACCACGGGCTCTTCCATGTACTCAATCTCAGATGGCTCCGGCAGGTTGGAAGGATTCGTCAGTTCTATCACTTCCCCGTTCGTCTTATGCACCTTGTAAATAACGCCCGGCGCCGTGGTAACCAGATCCAGGTTGTATTCCCGCTCCAGCCGCTCCTGGACAATCTCCAGATGCAAAAGACCCAGAAAGCCACACCGGAACCCAAACCCAAGGGCCATGGACGTCTCCGGTTCAAACTGCAGGGCCGCGTCATTGAGCTGCAGCTTTTCCAGGGCGTCCCGCAGGTCCGGATACCGTGCGCTGTCCGCCGGATACACCCCGCAGTAAACCATGGGGTTTACTTTTTTGTAACCCGGCAGTGCCTCCGCACAGGGTCTTTTTGCGTCTGTCACGGTATCGCCCACCCGGGTGTCCTTCACGTTTTTCAAGCTGGCGGTAAAATACCCTACCATACCGGCAGAAAGTTCATCGCAGGGAATAAACTGGCCTGCGCCAAAATATCCCACTTCCACGACCTCCGCCTCAGCACCGGTGGCCATCATGCGCACCTGGGTTCCCCGGGAAATCGCACCGTCCCGGATACGGCAGAACACGATAACTCCCTTGTAGGGGTCATAAAGAGAATCAAAAATCAGAGCCTTCAGCGGGGCATCCGGGTCTCCCTGGGGCGCCGGAATCTTCTCTACAATCTGCTCCAGCACCTGGTCCACGTTCAGACCCGTCTTGGCGGAAATCCGTGGCGCGTCTTCCGCCTCAATTCCGATAACATCCTCTATCTCTTCAATTACCCGCTCCGGTTCTGCGCTTGGCAGGTCTATCTTGTTGATAACCGGCATCACATCCAGGTCGTGGTCCAGGGCCAGATATACATTTGCCAGTGTCTGGGCCTCCACGCCCTGAGCCGCGTCCACCACCAGAATAGCCCCGTCGCAGGCCGCCAGGCTCCGGGAAACCTCATAGTTAAAATCCACATGCCCCGGCGTGTCGATAAGGTTAAAAATGTACTCTTCCCCGTTCTTCGCCTTGTATACAGTCCGCACGGCCTGGGATTTGATGGTAATTCCCCGCTCCCGTTCCAGATCCATATTGTCCAGCACCTGGGCCTGCATTTCCCGGCTGGTCAGAAGACCGGTCTGCTCAATAATCCGGTCCGCCAGGGTGGATTTCCCGTGGTCAATGTGGGCAATAATACAGAAATTGCGAATCTTATCCTGCTCAATATGCATGTCGTCTCTCTCCTTCTCTATCTTCCTGCTCTGCTGCATTCTATCAGAAACAGCTCCACGGACAGAACATCTCCCATCCGTCCCATTTTAAAATTCTCTTCCGTCTGAACCCCTGCCTCCACTATCTGACGCAGTTCTTCCTTCCGGAACCGTTTTGCCTGGGCCTGGTACTTCCCGAGAAAATAGGGATTTATCCCGCACCGGGAAGCGATATCCTTTCGCCCGTACCCCAGGCGCTCCATCTCCTTTACCTCCATGAGAAGCCGGAATTCCCTGCACAGAAGGGAAAGAATCCGCATGGGCGGCTCTTTCAGCGTCAGCAGACTGTAATAGTAGTCCAGCGCCTCCTTCTGCTTCCCCTCCGCCACGGCATCCACCATGGCAAAAATCTGGCTGGTAAGCTGAAGGGTGCAGATTTCCCGGATATCGCCGGCCGTGATTTCCTGCCTTCCCATTGTATAGGAAAAAAGCTTTTCCAGTTCCCGGGAAAGCTGTTCCATATCCAGTCCCGACCAGGAAATCAGAAACCGGGCTACAGACTCCGTCATCTGTTTTCCCTCCTGCTTCGCCTTTCCGGTTATCCAGCGGACCAGTGTTTTCTCATCCTGACGGTCCAGCTCCACAATGCGCCCTTTGTTTTTTACGGCCTTATAGAGTTTCCCCCGCTTATCCACTTCCCGCTCCACAAAAATCATGCAGGTGGTCTCCGGCATCTCCTTCAGGTAGTCCGCAAGCTCCGGGGAAGCCGTTTTAAAAAACCCGGTATCTTCCAGCACAATCAGCCGTCTCTCGGCCAGAAAGGGCATGGTCTCTGCCAGGTCCGTCACCTCCGCCACACTGGTCTTTTTCCCTTCAAAATAGCTGTAGTTCATGGTATCCCCTTCCGGAACCATGGCTTTGACAAACCGGTCTTTATACTGTTTTTTTAAATAATCCTCTTCTCCGTACAGCAGATAAACCTGCCGGAAGTTTCCCGTTTTTAAATCTTCATTTAAACTCTTCATATTCTCCAGTATACAATATTTCCTGCTGTTTGCCTAGTCCGCCGTCCTCTCTTTCGTCCACACGGACAGCGTCTGCCCGTCTGTTTTCAGGCCGGTAGCATGGCACTCTATGGTATTATAAATTGTGCATTCCCATTTTTCAAGTCTTTCCAGCACTTCCGGGGACGGATGTCCGTAAAGATTGCCTGCTCCGGCAGACAGAAAGGCCAGGGAGGGCCGTACCCTCTGCAAAAACGCCTCTCCGGTGGCGTTTTTGGAACCGTGGTGCCCGCATTTAAGCACCGTCCATCCCGCCGGATTCTCTTCCTTCTCCTCCAGATATTCCAGCATTTTCTGCTCTCCCTCCCCTTCCAGGTCCCCGGTCAGCAGCATGGAAAATTTTCCATAGCGCAGGCTCAGTACAAGGGAAGCCGGGTTTCCGGTTTCTCCCTGGTAAGCCGCTTCCGGCCAGAGGCAGGTCAGGCTCACCTCTTCGAATGCCAGCCTGTCCTCCTGCTCCATGACAAAGACTCTGGTATTCTCCTTCCTGGCCAGTCCGGCCAGTTCTTTCAGCTCTTCCTCCCAGACCTGCCCCGGAGGCAGTACCAGACGCCGGATGGTTATCCCCCACTCTCTCCGTTCCAGAAGCTCCCGGATTCCGCTGATATGGTCCGTGTCCCCATGGGTCACAAAGACGTAATCCAGCTCTGCCGCCCCCTGATATTTCAGGAATGGCTCTATCCGGTAGCGGCCGGTCTCCTTTTGCGTACTGCTGCCGCCGTCCACCAGCATCCGTTTTCCATCGGGAGTCTGGATAAAGAGACAGTCTCCCTGGCCCACATCCAGCATGACAACGGACAGTTTTCCATCCGGAAGGGCCGGAAAAAGGAGGACCAGACACCCGCCCAGCAGACAGCAGGCCGAGACGGTCCGGGCTCTCCTGCCGGCCTTTTCTTTGTTCTTTTCTCCGGCCGTCTCTCCGGCTGCCAGAAGCAGGGCGATTCCGGCGCCGGCCAGCAGTACGTAGAGAATCAGTTTCCACACCTCCGGTTTTCCCGGCACCAGCCTTGCCAGCGGAAGCTTCAGCGTCAGCCGGCTTCCTGCCTCATAAAACCAGAGCAGAACTTTTGCCGGAAACCCCAGTGCCTCCGCCAGATACTGCCCCGGGACAGCCGGAACCAGTACGCCAGCGGCCGCCCCCAGAAGCCCGGAAGCAAATACAACGGAAGCCAGCGGAATCACGGCCAGGTTCCAGGCCAGGGACCACAGGGGATACTCAAAATAATAGTACAGTACCAGAGGCAGCAGCACCAGGTTCACCGCCACCGGCGGCGCCAGCTTCGAAAAAATCCCGGTCTGCCCGCCTGCCAGCAGCGGCGTCAGCAGGTACAGCCCTGCCACCGAGCCAAAGGACATCAGAAACCCGGCGTCAAAAAGCCACAGCGGCTGCTCCAGCAGTATGGCGAGGGCCGCCAGGGACAGGGAAGTAACGCCATCGTATACCCTGCCGGTCACCTCTGCCCCCATCCGCACCAGAAACATCAGAAGCGCCCTTCTGGCAGATACACTGGCCCCGGTCATGGCCACATAGGCAGCCAGAACCAGACTTCCCGCCAGGGCGGCAGCCCACCGGGGCAGCGTCAGTTTCCGCAGAATCCGGTAAAGACCCATGCCGAAGAAAGACACATGAAGGCCGGAGATGGCCAGCAGATGACTGATGCCGCTTTTCTGATAGAGCTCCCGGCTTCCCTCATCCGCCGCTTTCCTTTCCCCCAGCAGCATGGCCCGGAGAATTCCCCCGTACTTTTCCCCCGCGTTTTTCTCCATCTGGGTTCCCAGCCTCTCCCGGATATCTTCCAGCACGGTCTTCCGGACGTCTGCTTTTCCCGTCACACACAGGATTTCCGCCTTCGAGAGATATCCGTATATACGCTGTTTCTGATAATAAAATTTCTGGTCGAAATTCCCCGGATTGGGGGCGTTCTGATAGAAATGAAGGGTTCCGGACACGGTTACTTTCTGCCCCGTTTCCGGAATCCTTTCCGCACTGTGATAAGACAGCCAGACCAGAATCTGCTCTTTCCGGCCCGGCTTTTTGAAACCGGACAGCTCTCCCAGACGGAGGCCCCGGCTCCTGTCCGATTCTTCTGTTCCCAGAAGAATCCCGGTAAATACCACCTGGCCGCCCTCTTCATACTCCTGCTCCAGAAAGGAGGGCCCCATGCCGGGGAACCGCTCCCTTCCCGCATAAAACAGTATCGTACAAAGCAGTATCAGCGCCAGACATATCTGACTGATAATTCTGTTTTTCAATTCTGATTCGACTCCTCCAGAATATCCAGATTGCTGGTGAGCGGTTCGCCCATCTCCACGCTGGCCTGAAATACCTGAGGCGTCTCTCCGTCCACCGTTATCTGCACCTGACCTGTAGAAGTGCTTTCCGTGACGGAGTTGACGATGGCGTAGACCATCACCTCCGGGGTGACGCCCTCCACCAGACTGTTAAACCCTTCATCGAAATTCACGTAGCAGACGCCGTCCCGGACCGATACGCTGAGCAGTCTGGCGTCCGCTGGTATCACTGCTTTATGCCCGCTTACCCCGGGGCCTTTCATCAGCTGTTCAATGACCAGCTGTTCCCGGGACTGACTGGTATGATACCGCACCGTTTCTTTCTCTGCCGTCAGAGCCCTGCCGCTTTCGTTTGCAAAATAGAGGGTCAGCGTGGTCTCCTCGTAGGAATTGATGGAGGAACCGGTATTCTGCACAAAATCCTCCGTCTGCTGGAACCCGTATTCCCTGCCCTCCTTATTCTGTAGGAACACACCGTCCACCTGCACGGCCACCATGTCTACCCCGTCAATTCCTGTCAGGGAGCGCACCAGCGCCGCCCGGCAGAGCACCTCTCTTACCGTATCCATCTCCTGATAGGCACTGTTAAAGTTCAGGCACAGCTTTTCATCTTCCAGAACATAGTTCTGCACCTCCACCCCTTCCGGGATGGCAGGACGGGTGTCCTCATCCTCCTGCTCCCGGGCCAGCGCCGCCAGCATACTTTCCACGGCCTCTTCCGAATTATCCGTGTCCCCGTCATAGGGGACCTCTACCAGGGTAGTTTCCTCGGCGTTCAGCCGGTACAGAACCGGTCCCTGATTCCCGGCCTCCCGGGCCGCCCTGCCGTGACAGCAGTAGAAAATCACTCCTGCCGCCAGCACAAAGACAAGGGCGCCTGCCGCTATTATCCACTTTTTCATACCGTCGTCCCCTTTTCCTGTGGACGTCCGCTGATGTAAGTCAGCGGAATCCGTATGGTAAATGTTGTCCCTTCCCCGGGCTCACTGTGCACCTTAATGGCGCCCCTGTGCATAATCACCGCATTCCGGGCAATGGAAAGGCCCAGGCCGGTGCCGCCGATTTCCCGGGAATGGGACTTGTCCACACGGTAAAAACGCTCAAAAATATGCTCCGTGTCTTCCCTGGGAATACCGATTCCCGAATCCGCCACCTTCAGATAGAAAAACTTGTGGTCCGCATTCAGCGCCACGTGAACCCATCCGTTTTCTTTGTTGTATTTGATGGCGTTTTCCACCAGGTTTGTCACAGCCAGGGAGAGCTTGACCTCATCCACTTCCGCGTAGACCGGCCGGAAGCTCTCGAACACCAGCTCGATGTTCTGCTTCGCCGCCAGAGGCTGCAGACGCTTCAGTATCCGCTCCACCAGTTCGTTGATATTCTCACTTTGAATGTTCAGGTCCGCTCCTTTTTTATTCAGCTTCACCAGGGACAGCAGGTCGTTGATAATCTTGTTCTCCCGCTCGATTTCCTCCGACATGTCTCCCATAAATTCCTGATAAAGTCCCACTGGCGCGTCCGGCTGGGCAAGCAGGGAATCTGCCAGCACCTTCATGGACGCAAGCGGCGTCTTCAGCTCATGGGATACGTTTGCCACAAATTCCTCCCGGGAGGCGTCCATCGTCCGGTATCTGTCCCAGAGACGGTTAAAGGCCGCCGATATCTGGGCGGTTTCATTGTAGGCATTCTCCTGAAGATAACTCTCCTCGTAGCCGTCCGCCATGGCTTCAATCCGCCGTCCCATGCGTCTCAGGGGCCGGACCATCATCATGCCGGCAAAGACCGCCAGCATTACCGCGCTAATCAGAATCGCCACCAGGGCTATCCAGGCTTTGTTCTCCAGTGTATGCACGCTGCCCAGCACACTGTCCGCCGAAGCGCTGACCAGCATCATGCCTTCCGCCTGGCGGCTTCCTGATTCCATAACCGGAGTCGCCACCTCGATATACCGGTTCTCCGCGTCATAATGACTTATCTGTTCCCCCCGGAAACACCGCACCACATCCTCGGATATGATAGTCTTTCCTTCCTGGAGCTCATATGTATCTTTGATAATCTGGAATTCATCATCGATAATCACAACTCTTGCGCTGTAAATATTGGACAGCTGTGTCAGTTCCGCGTCCACCACAGAGGACTCCCCGTCCTCCAGATAGCCGGAACCGAGAATCTGACTGCACAGAATCGTGCACTGGTTCTGAATCTCCGTCGTGCGTTCCGAGAGCAGTTCCTGGCTGTAATTGCCCAGAACCGTCCCCCCAAACAGCACGCAGGAGACAATGACAAATACACTGAGAAGCAGTGTAATCCGCACCTGAAGACTGTTTAAAAATTTAGGCCGAAGCTGAAGTTTAACCCCTGAAATAATAACCAACTCCCCATTTTGTGTATACATACTTTGGTTCACTTGGATTTTCTTCTATTTTCTCCCTGAGCCGCCGGATATGTACATCTACTGTCCGGGCGTCCCCCGGATACTCGTAACCCCAGACGATGTTCAGCAGGTTCTCCCTGCTGTAGACCTTGTTGGGATTTTTCGCCAGAAGCTCCAGCAGGTCAAATTCCTTTGCTGTCAGATTCAGTTCCTTCTCTCCCCGAAACACCCGCCGGCTCTCGCAGTCAATCCTGAGTTCCCCTTTTTCTATCGTTCTGCCGGAAGAAGTCTCCTGCTTCTTCTTTCCAAAACGGCGCATGACCGCCTTCATTCTGGCCTTGACTTCCAGAATGTTGAAAGGCTTGGTCACATAATCATCGGCTCCGTATTCCAGGCCCAGGATTTTATCCATGTCCTCACCCTTGGCGGTAAGCATGATAATGGGCACGTCGGAAAACTCCCGAATCTGACGGCACGCTTCAAACCCGTCGCATTTGGGAAGCATCACGTCCAGAAGAATGATGTCGTAATTTTTCCGTTTTGCCATTTCCAGGGCCTCTTCTCCGTCATAGGCGCAGTCCACTTCCATATCGTCCTGCTCCAGACTGTAACGGATGCCTTTGATAATCAGTTTTTCGTCGTCCACTACCAGTACTTTTCTGCTCATTTACCTGACTCCCTTATTATTTGACCGTAATCTGGTCCTTAATTTTCTGATACGTCCCGTCTTTGATACCGTCTACCTGCTGAATCTCTTCAATGCTCTGAAACGGGCCATGCTCCTCGCGGTACTGAAGAATACTGTCCGCCTTTGTCTCCCCAATCCCGCTTAATGTCATCAGCTCTTCCCGGTCCGCCGTATTCAGGTTGACTTTTCCGTCTTCCCCGGCAGCGCCGCCGCCATTCCCGGTTTCCGGGACTTCTCCCGCCTCCTGGAAAGCCGCAGCCTCCTCCCGGTCCGGCACATAAATCCGGCCGCCGTCGGTCAGAATCTCTGCCTGATTCAGCCAGGACTCTGCCGCTGCTTCCGTCAGTCCTCCGGCTGCTTCCAGAGCCTGGAATACCCGGTCTCCCTCTTCCAGTTCATACACACCGGGGTATTCCACCTGACCGCAGACATAGACGTAGATTCTGCTTTTTTCTTCCTCTGCCGTCTCCTCCTGCCCGTCTTCTGCCGCCTCCCGGTCAGCTTCCTCCTCTGCTGGAGTTTCTTCCGCCGCAAGTTCCTCCAGGGAAGCGTCCTCCCCCGGACTGTCACAGCCCGGACAGGCCAGAGCCTGCATCAGCATCATTCCAAATAACAGTAACAGGTGTCTTTTCCTTCGCATACATCCATCCTTTCCGCGGATGCGTCCCCCGAACTACTCAGACACCTCTTATTGTAGCGAATTTCCCGAAGACTGGCAACTCCTTTTTCAGCTTTCCCACTGAAACAGGGCGATTCCCAGAAGCGCCAGAACCAGCCCTCCGGCTTTCCTCCATTCAAAGGCCGCCTTCTCCATGCCGAACCAGCCGAACAGCTCAATCACATAGGCCACGGTAAGCTGGGCGATGACGATGAGCAGGGCCGCCTTTGCGGGTCCGAGGTCTGCCGTACTGCGAATGACCGTCCAGGTAATTCCGGCCCCGATAACTCCTCCCAGAAGCATGTATTTGGGCTCCACCTCCGCCAGGGCAGATACAGAATCTCTTCCGTTTATGAGCCACAGCACAAAACACAGTGCGAAAGCGCTCAGCTGCACCCAGGCATTGCTGACCCACATTCCCGTTGTCCTGGTCACCTGGGTATTAAATACGCCCTGGACGCTCATCAGCGCGCCGGACAGCAGGGCAATCAGAAACCCGGTCATCATAACATCCCTCCTTTTCTGTAAGAAGTATGCCCTGTGACCGGGTTTTTCTATGCGCTAGGACAGCACTTTTTTCATTTTTTCACACATTTCGTCGATGTGCTCTTTCTCCACAATCAGCGGCGGAATCATCCGGATGACATTCTGCGCCGCAGTGATGACAATCAGTCCTTCCTCCAGGGCTTTATTTGCCACCTCGCCGGTCGGCATGGATACTTCCAGGCCCTGAATAAGTCCTTTCCCTTTTACCCGGACTGCCTTATCGCAGGTATCCACCAGCTCCTGAAGCTTTTCCGTCAGATACGGGGCGATTTCCCGTACATGGTCAATCAGGTGCTCTTTCTCAAACAGCCCGATTACCGTTTTCACGGCCGCTCCGGCCAGCGGATTGCCGCCCAGGGTGGTGCCGTGGTCTCCCGGCTTCAGGGAATGGGCCGCCACTTCCTCTGTCATGGCAAAAGCTCCTACCGGAAAACCGTTCCCTATGGCCTTGGCCATGGTCAGAATATCCGGCTTCACACCGGCTTCCTGCCAGGCGAACCAGGAACCGCTTCTTCCCATGCCGCACTGCACCTCGTCAAAAATCAGCAGAATGCCGTTATCGTCACAGAGTTTCCGGATTCCCTGCAGGAATTCCAAAGTGGCCGGATTGATGCCGCCCTCTCCCTGGATGGGTTCCAGAATGATGGCGCAGGTTTTCTCGCTCACCAGTGCCTTCACGCTGTCCAGGTCGTTGTAGACGGCAAATTTCACACCGCCCATCACCGGTTCAAAAGGTTCCCGGTACTCTTTGTGTCCTGTTACGGATACGGACCCCATACTTCTTCCGTGGAAGGAGTCCTCCATGGCAATGAATTCGCAGCGGCCGGTTTTCTGCTCCCAGGCATACTTTCTGGCCGCCTTCAGCGCCCCCTCATTTGCCTCGGTTCCGCTGTTGGTGAAAAACACCCGGTCCATGCCGCACACCCGGCAGAGGGCCTCTGCGGCCTCTCCCAGCGTCGTATTATAGTACAGATTGGATGTATGAATCAGTTTGTCAATCTGTTCCTTCAGGGCATCATTGAATTCCCTGTTCCCGTATCCGAGCCCCATCACGGCGATTCCGGCTCCAAAATCCAGATACTTCTTTCCTTCCGTGTCATAAAGGTACATGCCTTCCCCGTGGTCCAGAACCACCGGAAACCGGTTGTAAGTTCTGACCATGGCCTCCTGTACCGTGTCCATATAATGATTTCCCATGTTTGTTCCTCTTTTCTATGATTCGTCCCTGTTTTTCAGGATAGCTGTTCCGATTCCTTTTTTTGTAAAGATTTCCAGCAGCAGGCAGTGGGGAATTCTTCCGTCCAGAATATGCACCCGGGATACCCCGTTTTCAATGGCCCCGATGCAGTTTTTCAGCTTGGGAATCATGCCGCCGCTGATACTGCCGTCTGCCATCAGTTTCTCTGCCTCCTCCACGGTAAGCTCGGAAATCAGGGAAGATTTGTCCTCATAATCCCGGTATACCCCTTCAATGTCGGAAAGGAATGCCAGCTTCTCCGCATGTACCGCCCGGGCAATGGCATAGGCCGCATCGTCGGCATTGATATTATAGGTATTGTAATCATCGTCCAGTCCGATGGGGCATACAATCGGAAGAAAATCTTTCTCCAGCAGGTCAAACAGAATGTCGGCATTTACGGATTTGATGTCTCCCACAAACCCGATATCCTGCCCGTCGGAATACTTTTTATTCACCCGCAGCAGGCCGCCGTCCTTTCCGCTGATGCCGATGGCACGGACGCCCAGCTCTTCCACCATGCGGACCAGGCCCTTGTTCACCTTGTTCAGTACCATCTCGGCCACTTCCATGGTGTCTTCATCCGTTACCCGGAGGCCGTTGATAAATTTCGGCTCCATGCCCACCTTGCCGACCCACCGGCTGATCTCTTTTCCGCCGCCATGAACGATAATCGGCTTAAAGCCGGTAAGCTTCAGAAGGGTCACATCCTTGATGACGTTCTGCTGAAGTTCCTCGTCGATCATGGCGCTTCCACCGTATTTTACCACGATGATTTTCCGGTTAAAACGCTGGATATAGGGCAGTGCCTCGATAAGGACCTCCGCCTTCTCCAGGTACTTCTGCATATTCTGATTCATTGTTCCGTCTCCTAACTTCTGTAATCTGCGTTGATTTTTACATAATCGTAAGTCAGGTCACAGCCCCAGGCTGTGGCTTTCTCTGTTCCCATCTTCATATCCGCCACGGCCTTTATCTCCGGCTGAGACAGAATCTCGGTGGCTTTCTCTTCGCTGTAATCCACCGCCACACCGTTTTCGATAATCTGGATTTTTCCGGCGCTGCTCTCAAAAGTCAGGTCCACCTTCTCCGGGTCAAACTGCGCGCCGGAGTAGCCCAGGGCACAGAGAATCCGGCCCCAGTTGGCGTCATGCCCCGCGATGGCCGTCTTGACCAGACTGGAGCAGGCCACGGATTTCGCCAGGGTCTTTGCGTTCTCCCTTGTATCGGCGCCCACGACTTCCACCTCAAACAGAGCAGTGGCTCCTTCCCCGTCCCCGGCAATCTGTTTTGCCAGGTATTCGTTGATGGCGTGGAGCGCTTCGGCAAATACCGGATAGCTTTCGGAATCCACGGTAATCTCCTCGTTCTCCGCCAGGCCGTTTGCCAGTACCAGCACGGTGTCGTTGGTAGAAGTATCCCCGTCCACGGAAATCATATTATAAGTATCCTGCACATCGTCGCTTAAGGCTTTCTGCAGAGCTTCCTTCGCAATTACGGCGTCTGTTGTAATAAAACTTAACATGGTGCACATGTTCGGATGAATCATACCGGAGCCCTTTGCCATTCCGCCGATGGTCACGGTTTTTCCGCCCACGGAGATTTCCACTGCCATCTGTTTCTCACGGGTGTCTGTCGTCATGATGGCTCTCGCTGCCGCTGTTCCGTTTTCCAGGGTGCTGTTCTTTCCTTCCGCCAGCATGGTGATTCCGTTTCGAATCCGGTCAATGGGGAGCTGCTTCCCGATAACGCCGGTGGAACCGATGAGTACGCCGTCCGCGTCCACACCAAGAGCTTCTGCCGCAGCGTCCGCCGTGTCACGGCAGTAGCCGAAGCCTTCCTCTCCGGTGCAGGCGTTGGCAATACCGGAATTTACAATCACAGCCTGGGCCTTCGCCCCGCTTTTTACTACCTGCCGGTCCCATTTCACGCAGGCTGCTTTTACTACATTGGTGGTAAAGGTTCCCGCGCAGACGCAGGGTACCTGGCTGTACACCAGGGCCATGTCTGTCCGGTCCTGATATTTAATCTTTGCGGCAGCGGCTGCCGCCTCGAATCCTTTTGCCGCGGTTACGCCGCCTTCGATTTTTTTCATAACGTCTCCTCCTTTTGACTTCCAGGCTTTCTACTGTTCATTAAAGGCCGTAATATTTGCTTCATTCAGTGTGAAATCGTAATAGTTCAGATCCAGTCTGCGGGTCCAGCCGATGGTGTTCCAGAACGCGTTTCCGATATCGTTTCGCGTAAATGCTATCAGGGACACCTTGTTAATCTGCTCCCTCCGCAGTGCCTCCATGGCAAATACCACCATGGCCTTCCCGATTCCGTGCCGGCGGTACTGTTCGTCCACGCACACATGATAGAAACAGCCTCTCCTGCCGTCGTGGCCGCAGAGAATACCTCCCACGATTTTTCCGTCCTGTTCCGCCACCACACTGGTGGTAGGATTCCGCTTCAGAAACCGCTCCACTCCCTCCCGGGAATCGTCGATGCTCCGGAGTCCGAACCCCTTTATCTTTTTCCAGAGGGCGTACACTTCATCGTAGTCCTCTATCGTCATCTCTCGAATGGTCATCTTTTCTTACGGGAACATGGGAACCAGCTTCAGTCCCTCGTCCTCCGGCAGTCCGAATACCAGGTTCATATTCTGTACCGCCTGGCCTGCCGCTCCTTTCACCAGATTGTCTATGGCGCCCAGCATAATCATACGTCCGGTGCGCTCATCAATGTGGAATCCGATATCCACATAATTACTTCCTTCCACCCATTTCGTTTCCGGAAATACGCCCTTATCCAGAAGACGGATAAACGTTTCTTCCTTATAATATTTCTCATACACTGCCCGGACCTCTTCCCAGGATACCGGGCGGGTCAGCTTCGCATACTCGGTGGCCAGAATTCCCCGGTTCATGGGAACCAGATGAGGCGTAAAACTTAAGGTCACTTCTCTTCCTGCCGCATAGCCCAGCTGTTCCTCGATTTCCGGTGTATGGCGGTGCGTTCCCACGCCATAGGCCTTCATGTTTTCATTGACTTCACAGAAAAGATTCTGTACCTTTGCCCCTCTTCCCGCGCCGGAGGTGCCGGACTTGGCGTCAATCACCAGGGTGTCCATGTCAATCAGACCCTCTTTTGCCAGCGGCCAGGCCGTCAGAATCGAGCAGGTCGTATAGCAGCCGGGATTGGCAATCAGTCTCGCTTTTTTAATCTGCTCCCGGTTTACCTCACAGAGGCCGTATACCGCTTCTTCGATAAACTGCGGACTGGGATGGGTAATTCCATACCACTTTTCATAAGTCGCCACGTCCTTTATCCGGAAGTCCGCACTCAAATCAATAATTTTCACTTTGGACAGTATCTCTTCATTTACAAGAGAAGCACAGAGTCCCTGGGGCGTCGCCGTAAAAATAACATCCACCTGCTCTGCCAGTTCTTCCATATTATCATCCATGCACACGGCATCTACTATCTGAAACATGTTCTGGTATACAGAAGCATATTTCTTATCAATGTAGCTTCTGGAACCAAACCATTTTATTTCTACGTCTTTATGTCCGGTAAGAATCCGGACCAGTTCTCCTCCGGCGTATCCGGTAGAGCCGATTATTCCTGCCTTAATCATCCAAACCTTCCTTTCCTTCTTCCAGAGAATATCTGTAGAATGTCTGTAACCATAAACACTATAAACCAAATGTCCGGTAAAGTAAAGAGTTTCTCCAAAAAGATTTATGCATAATTATACATCCACAGTGCATATTATGCAAGCATTTTCTTTTTTGCTTTCCCTTAGTTTTCTCCGAAACCACGTCCATATCTCCCGAAAACTTTTTCACTTTTCTATTGCATAATTATAAAAAAAGGTGTATAGTTTGTCTTGTGACTGAAAACAGATAAAAATCAGGAGGCATTTATTTATGAAAGAAAAAGTTGTTCTGGCTTATTCCGGCGGACTGGATACCACCGCTGTCATTCCCTGGTTAAAAGAAACTTTTGGTTATGAAGTTATCTGCTGCTGCATCGACTGCGGCCAGGGCGAAGAACTGGACGGCCTGGAAGAGCGCGCAAAGCTTTCCGGCGCTTCCAAATTATATATCGAAGACATTACCGATGATTTCTGTGAAAACTACATCATGCCCTGCGTGCAGGCAGGCGCGGTTTATGAGAACAAATACCTTCTCGGAACCGCCATGGCACGTCCAGGCATCGCGGCAAAACTGGTGGAAATCGCCAGAAAAGAAGGCGCCGTTGCCATCTGCCACGGTGCGACCGGAAAAGGAAACGACCAGATTCGTTTTGAACTCGGCATCAAGGCTCTGGCTCCGGACATCAAAATCATTGCTCCCTGGAGAATGACAGATCTCTGGACCATGCAGTCCCGGGAAGATGAAATCGCCTACTGCAAAGCGCACGGCATTGACCTTCCCTTTGACGCAAGCCACAGCTACAGCCGTGACCGGAACCTGTGGCACATCAGCCACGAGGGACTGGAACTGGAAGATCCCTCCCAGGCTCCCAACTATGACGACCTGCTGGTGCTCAGTGTAACACCGGAAAAGGCTCCCGACGAAGACGAATTTGTCACCATGACCTTTGAAAAAGGCGTACCGGTCAGCATCAACGGAGAAAAAATGAAGGTGGCCGATATCATCCGCAAATTAAACGAACTGGGCGGCAAACACGGCATCGGCATCATTGACATTGTAGAAAACCGGGTAGTCGGCATGAAATCCCGCGGTGTATACGAGACTCCCGGGGGTACGATTCTGATGGAGGCTCACGCGCAGCTGGAAGAACTGGTTCTGGACAGAGCCACCATGGAAGTGAAGAAGAATCTGGCCAACAAGCTGGCCCAGGTGGTATACGAAGGCAAATGGTTCACTCCCCTGCGGGAAGCCATTCAGGCATTCGTGGAGAAAACCCAGGAATATGTAACCGGCGAGGTAAAATTCCGTCTGTATAAAGGCAACATTATCAAAGCCGGAACCACTTCTCCCTACTCTCTCTACAGTGAGTCCCTGGCAAGCTTCACCACCGGCGACCTCTACGACCATCACGACGCCGACGGCTTCATCACCCTGTTCGGTCTGCCGCTGAAGGTTCGTGCCATGAAGCTGGCTGAAATGAAAAACAAAACATCTGATAAATAAAAGAGGAAACTATCCACAAAAGGACGCCTGGCGGATTTTCGGAATCCCCCAGACGTCCTTTTTATAAAGCCCGTTCCGGTTCTGCATAGATGGTTTCTCCGGTTTCCAGACAGATCCATCCCTGGTCCAGACGGCCCCAGGAAGATACACTGAGGCTTCGGATTTCCCGAACCCGGACCAGCGTCCGGCCGGGAAGTCTGCCGAACCGGTCCAGGCCGTCCGCTTCTTCTATTCTGGGGTACTGAAGGCCCGGCCCCTCCCGCAGAGGCTGGGGACCCAGAAGCCGGTACCGTCCCTGCTTCCACATCTGGCATCCCTCATTTTCTGACTCTTATGCCTTACTATATGCCGTCCGGAGAAATCTGTTCCATCTCCTTTAAAATGGCCTGGCGCCGCTCTCCCAGAAGCAGTCCCTTATTGTATTTGTTATATTTTCCGCAGATATGGTCCTTCAGGTACCAGACACTGTAATAATTCGTATTCAGGTCCGACACAAAAACAACCATTTCCTGGCTCTCGCCAAAGGCATCCTCCAGAAAATCAAAGGCAGCATCCAGCATGGCGCCGGTTTTTTCCAGGCACGTCTCCCGGGCCTTTACCTTTTCCCGGAATGCCTCCCTTACCTTTTCAAATGCCGCCCCGCCTGTCAGGCCCTCTTTTCTGACCTCCTGACAGAACGCTTCCAGCGTATCCAGCACTTTCTCTCTCCGGGCCGCCTCCTCCCGGGACAGCCGCTCTTCCTTTTTCTCCTTTTCCAAAGCTTCCTCTGCTTCCCGGCACACCTGCTCCAGGGCATGTTCCTCTTCCTGCCGCCATTTGTATTCCTTCAGCCAGGAAAACAGTTCCGTCACGTACTGGTCCTGCTCCCAGGCCTCTTTAAACTGTTCCGCCAGCCGCCCGGACAGCATACCGGTGACACAGAGCCGCTCATCAAAAGAAGCAAATTTCAGACGTTCCAGCGTATCCGCTCCGTAAACGCCCTCAAGGATTTTCTCCAGGCCGTAATCCTTCCGGTACTTGTAGGAAAGTTCCAGCCAGGCCGCAAAATCTCCTGCAATCCGTTCATGCTGGATATACTGGTGAATCACCTGCCGGTCCACCGTTTTCCCCAGTTCCTCATAGACCTTCAGAAGGCGGGACATATCCTCCCAGCCCCGGGCTGTGGCAAACTGTTTTCCGTCCACCGTATTTTCCATTTTATAGAAATGTTCCCGCCGCATTTCCAGATAGGACAAAATCGCCGGATGTACTCCTGCGGCAAAGGCGTACTCTTTCCACACCTCGAAATTTTCCTCCACGTCAATCCGGCGGATACGGTCCAGCGTTACGATATCGAACTCCCGGACAGACTTGTTATACTGGGGCGGATTTCCCGCCGCCGCGATAATCCAGCCCTCCGGTATTCTGTGATTTCCAAAGGTTTTACACTGGAGAAACTGCAGCATGGCCGGCGCCAGCGTCTCAGACACACAGTTGATTTCATCCAGAAACAGAATCCCTTCCGAAAGGCCGGTGGCCTCCATTTTCTCATAGACAGAAGCCACAATCTCACTCATGGTATATTCCGTCACGGAATACGCCTTTCCGCCGTACTCCCGTTCCCGGATAAAAGGCAGGCCAATGGCGCTCTGCCGGGTATGGTGGGTAATGGTGTAGGCCACCAGGGCAATATGGCATTCCCTGGCCACCTGCTCCATAATCTGGGTCTTCCCGATTCCCGGAGGTCCCATCAGAAGCAGCGGCCTCTGATATACAGAGGGAATCTCGTATTCCCCGGAGGCATCTTTTTTCAGATAGGCCTCTATGGTATTTTTTATCTCTGTCTTCGCCCGTTTAATATCCATCGCGTTCCAGCTCCTCCTCATCCAGTATCAGTTTTATGGCCCAGGAAGGCACCTGGGGCTCTTCCTCCTGCTCCGTAAACACGAAAGCCGTCTCAAAAGGCGGCACATGTTCCGGATAAATGCCCTGCCCGTCCGTAAAATAAATCATTCCCCGAAGGGACGTAAGCTCATGACTGGCCAGCATCTCTTCCACCCGGGCAAAAACCGGCCGGAAATCCGTTCCGCCCTCCCCGGACAAATCAAAATGCTCCATGTATTCCCGCAGTTCCTCCGGACTGGTAATCCGCCTGTCCGACTGAATCCGGTCGTCACACTGAATAATGTGAATTAGCACCTTCCGGAAAAAGCTCTCCTGCTCCGTCAGGATACTGTAGGTTTCCTCCAGGAACCGCCTGACCTTTTCCCCGGAGCAGGACATGGACGTATCAATGGCAATCACAAATTCTTCTACCTTTTTTACCTCTTTCCATTCCTGGGGCTCCACCAGCGGCATATTCCCGTAAAGAGACAGTCCGTACGTATAAAATACATAGTCAAAAGAGTCCTCGTCCACCATCATTTCCTCTTTCAGCACCGCAAACCGGCGCAGGAAACTGCGGTAGTCATATCTCTTTCTGTTTTCCACCTGAATCTGTTCCAGAAAATGGCCCGCACTGGCAGACGCTTCCTGGGAAAAGGTCTCCATGTCCGTCTGCATCTTTTCACTGATATCCTGCCATTTCCGGCTCAGCATGGTCTGCCTGTCCTGGTCCCCGTCTCCCGGCCAGTACCGGTGGTCATCCACACAGAAATCCGCTTCCAGGGCTTCCAGCTTTTTCTCAGGCAGATTCCATTCCTCCAGCATCCGGTACACCCGCTCCGCCGTCAGTACCCGGTACTGCTTCCGGAGTTTTTCGATGGTATCCCGGCGAAGCCAGGAACGCCCTTCCCGGACATTGCGCAGATTCCAGTCATCAATCACCGCTTCCGTCACTATGTCGCAGGCCAGGTTCCAGAGTCTCTCTTCTCTTCCCTTCCGGGAAAACAGATGCCGGAAGACGCAGTGCAGTACCATGTGCAGATACAGCCGGTTGACCCGGTTCCCGTCTCTCCGGAACAGCCTGCCCAGGCTGACCGTCTCATAATAAATGGCCATGCCGTCTGTTCCTGCCAGAACTGTCTGACCATCCGGCAGGAATACAAAGCTGCCCAGCGCCACATCCATAAAGCGCATCCGCAGATACAGCTCACTGCGGGCAAGCTGCAGAATCTCCCGTCCCGCCTGCGCCAGGGTATGTTCCGTTTCCTCTGTCCGCGTCCTTTCTGTTTTATCCATAGCCGGTCTCCTTACAGTTCAAATGTCTTCTTTTTTCCGCCGGTCTGCTTCTGCCGGTACTCCATCAAAATGCCCAGAAGCTCCGGTTCCTCCGCTTCCGCCACCCGCATCAGCGCCTCCTCCAGGGCCGGTCCCTCCAGCAGGCCCTCCCGGCACATCAGTCCCAGGATTTCCCTGCTTTCCGCCACCGCCGGCTCTTCCCGGCTCTTCACCTGACGAAGAGCCAGTCCGGTTACGGCGTCTGTATGTTCCCGCAGATAGTCCCGATACTGACTTCGGGCCTTCTCCTGCAGTTTCCAGGGCCAGAGAAGCCGAGCCAGGGCCAGATTCACCGTCACTTCCTCCTCGTCCCTGGCTTCTGAAAGCGGAAACATCCTGTCATACTTTCCAAAATCCAGCTCCCGCCGGTAAAAGCATTCCCTATAGTCTCCGCCGGAACCATAGTAGTGGGTTTCCACAATCCGGGCCGGCGTATTCTCCACCGCATCCGCATAATATTCCGGAAACACTACTTTCGCCATCCCCCTTTTCTCTCCTGCCCGGCAGTACAGTTCAGCCGTCACCTGATAGCGGATTTCCGTCAGGATTTCCTTCAGGCAGGACTTTTCTCCCTGGTAAAAATCCATCTGAACCCGGGAGAGGCGGCAACCGGTAAACACACCGCTTCCCATATGGACAATACTGTCCGTCCCATGGAAAAGCGACAGATTCCGGCAGCCGTAAAACGCATAGTTCCCAATCCGCTCCACCCCTGCCGGCAGATGAATCTCTCGAAGCGCCCGGCCCCGGCAGGGCAGGTTTTCCTCTCCTTCCCTGTCTTCCGTCCGGCAGCAGGATAACCGGGTTTCGTCCTCATCTCCCCGGTCAGAGAATCCATACGGGGCTACTGCGTATACCGGTCCCGCAGGCAGCTTTCCCGGGAGTTTCAGCACCCCGCCTGCCGCATGGACCCGAAACACCTCCAGCCCCTCTTTCCTCTCTTTATAATAAATCTCCATCTGTCTCTTCCTCCCCTGTCCGGCCCATGACCGCAGATTCCTTCCCGCCGGACTGCATATTTTCCCCGTTTCTGCATACACTGAAAATACAGTCCAGGGAGGTGCAAGTCTATGAACCGAAAACTTTTTCTCTATACTGCCGGAGGCTTCCTTTTTACTTCCCTCGCCGGAAGCGCCCTGCATTTTGCCTACGAATACAGCGGCTATAATCCTTTCGTGGGAATGTTTGCTCCGGTCAGTGAATCCGTATGGGAGCACATGAAGCTGGTCTTTTTCCCGTCCCTTCTCTTTCTCCTGCCCGGCTGGCCCTTTTTCCGAAAGGCCTTCCCGGCTTATATCACTGCGTTTCTTACCGGCACCCTCACCGGCACGCTGGCCATTCCCATTGCATACTATACTTACAGCGGCATTCTGGGCGCCAGTTTCCTGAGCCTGGATATCCTTTCTTTTCTGCTCTGCGTCCTTCTGGATTACTATCTCAGTTTCCAGCTGTGCCTTCTGCCCCAGGGAAAATCCATTCCTCCGGTTCTGGTCGTCTTTCTCACAGTGGCACTGATGACCGGCTTCTTTTTCTTTACCTTTCAGCCTCCGGATACCGGCATTTTCTCCCTTCCGGCCACCTCCTGAGCCGCGGCGCGCGGGTGCAGCCTATCAAAAAACATCGATTTATGTCAATTTTCCTCGCAAATTGTATTTTACCTTATTTTTCCAGTATTGTATTAGTAGGTTTTCTCGATGTAAGGCCATACAAAGGAGGAAAATTATGCAGAATGCATACCAGTTATTGAGGAAAATCGGAATGAGGTCCACCTATTCAGGCTACCATTATCTTGCCACAGCCGTAGACATGGTTCTTGAGGATCCGGGGTATCTGAAAAATGTCACGAAAAATCTCTATGCCGTTATCGGAGAGAAATACGGTGTATCCGCTTACTGTGTTGAAGCAGCCCTGCGGACAGTAATTACCAATTACTGGAACCGCAACGAAGACAAAATCCTCAGCAAACTTCTGAATTATCCTCTCTTTGACAAGCCTACGTCAAGTGAGCTGATTTCCATTCTTGCAGATTATCTGCGGGACTGCCAGGAGCCATAAACCGTCTCCCTGACAGTTTGCCCCAGGGTGCGGGCTACGTAAAAAAGGAATTCCCAGGGGAATTCCTTTTTTACATGCCTGAATGGAGCATACGGGATTCGAACCCGTGGCCTATACGTTGCGAACGTATCGCGCTCCCAGCTGCGCCAATGCCCCATCAGGCTTATTATAACACATCTGCTTCTCAGTTTCCAGTATCAAATTCCGGATTGATGGCATAGAAATTCCGGCTGTCCAGTTTATCCTGCACGATGCGGAGACTTTCACCGAAACGCTGGTAGTGCACAATCTCCCTCTCCCGCAGGAACCGGATGGGGTCGCACACCTCCGGGTCTTTCACCAGCCGCAGAATATTGTCATAGGTCGTGCGTGCCTTCTGTTCCGCGGCCATATTCTCATGCAGGTCCGTAATCGGGTCTCCCTTGGACTGAAAATACGTGGCCGTCCAGGGCGTGCCGCCGGCCGCCTGCGGCCAGAGAGCCAGGGTGTGGTCTACATAGTATTTATCAAAACCGGAGGCCCTGATTTCCTCCGGTGACAGATTCTTTGTCAGCTGATAGACAATGGCGCAAATCATTTCCATATGGGCCAGCTCTTCCGTGCCTATATCCGTCAGGATTCCCGTCACCTCTTTATACGGCATGGTATACCGCTGGGAGAGATACCGCATGGACGCCGCCAGTTCTCCGTCCGGGCCTCCGAACTGACTGATAATCACCTGGGCCATCTTTGGATTGGTCTGTGTGATTTTCACCGGATACTGCAGACGTTTTTCATAATTCCACATAACCTAACATCCTCCTTCCTGCCAGGGCCAGGGCTCCTGAATCCACTTCCAGGTATCTTCGCAGGAAGCGGAAGCCGTGTCAATGGTAAGCGGAGTATAGTTTCTGGCATACTCTTCCATCGCCTGATTCCGGTTTCTGCTGTGCTCTTTGAAAAAAGCCAGGGCTTCTGCGTCATCCGGATGGGTATCCAGATAGAGCTTCACCTCATCCACGGCAAAGCTCTCCATGTCTATCCGGTGCAGAAGCTCTCTGCGTCCCGGTTTTCCATTCATTCTCTCATTCACCGGTTACAGCCTCCTTTCCCGTAAAACGGTTTATCCAGCTCCTCAAAAATGGTTCCTCTGGTAAATCCTTTGTGGATGTCGTACAGATTTCTCCAGTTCTGCCACGGCACATAGGCCATGGCCAGCGGCATGTTCTGCAGCGGGTCGCAGGTCTGTCTCCCGGATTTTTCTGTATGCAAATAAGGCGCCGGAACCGTCCGGCCGCCTGCATTTGTCTGCATGCAGTTCCTGCCGTAGTTCCCACGCCTTGCATAATCATTTGTATAATTCCGGTAAATTTGCATGGGTAACTGCTCCTTCCATAATCGTTTCCATTATTATAGTATGGCACTTACCCATTTTGGTGAAACGGACTCCACTTAAGATGCGGCTCCCAGAGCCACCGTAAACTCCTGTTCCTCATAGCCGTCGCCGGACGGAACCTGAACCGTGACCGTCACCTCTTCACCGGCTCTGTAATAAGTCAGTCTGTCCTGCAGTGTCTCCATGTCTGTAATCGTACTTCCCTCAAGACCGGTAATAATATAACCACGCTGCAGGCCTGCGGCTTCTGCTCCGCCGCCTTCTACAACCTCAGATACATATACGCCCTGCGGCATATCATACATCTGGGCACTTTCTGCTGTCACATCCACTCCGGTGATTCCCAGCATACCACGGTCCTGCTCATCAACCCGGGTCCGGGTTTCCTGATTCATCAGGTTCTGAATGACATCCGATGCGTCGGAAATCGGAATGGCAAATCCCATTCCCTCTACAGAAGAGTCGTTAATCTTCGCAGAGTTGATACCGATAACCTCGCCGTTGATATTCAGAAGCGCTCCACCACTGTTTCCAGGATTGATGGCCGCGTCTGTCTGGATGTATTCCCCGTCAAAGCCGTCCAGAGTACGGTTGGTTGCACTGATGATTCCGGAAGTAACAGACTGGCCGTATCCCAGGGCATTTCCAATGGCGATGGCCGGTTCCCCTACATTCAGGCTGTCTGAATCACCAAGGGTGGCGATTTTAATACTGTTCATGGTGTCATCCGGAATATTTTCCAGCGGTACGGCAACTACAGCAAGGTCTCTTGCAGAGTCGGTACCTTTTATCTGGGCCTCCACGCTGGTGCTGTCATTAAAGGTCACCGTCAGTGTATTGCTGTTTGACACCACGTGCTCATTGGTTACAATCAGAAGCTCCGTGTCGTTCTGGCTGATAATAATACCAGACCCGGCGCTCTCGCTTTCCTGCTCGCTGATACCTCCGAAGAAGTTCTGTACCTGCTCCACGCTCATGTTTGTAATGGATACGATGGAGGGAAGGGTATTATTTACCACATCAGACACATCGGAAGTAACTGCGCTGGAGGAAGTCGTCAGCTGTGCATTGCTGACGGTTCTGCTGGAGTTCTGGGAATTCGTTCCCAGCACCCGGCCTGCCAGAAAATTTGTCCCCTGGAAAGCCAGGCCTCCTGTCACACCAAAGATAACCGCAAGCCCTGCTGCCACAACTGCTTTCTTTGCAAAAGGCGGCATCTTCTTTTTCGGTTTTTCCTCCTTCTTTGGATGTAACTGTTCATTGTCATCAGGTCTATAATAATTATACTGATTATCCATAAATCAGGACTCCTTTCTCTTATCTTCTGACTCAAAGTTTACTCACAAATTGTGATAACTTTGTGATAAAAGAATTAAATAAATTTGAAAAGAAATCCTACTCTACCGTAACCGATTTCGCCAGGTTTCTCGGCTTATCCACATCGCAGCCTTTTCCGATGGACACATAGTATCCAAAAAGCTGCAGCGGTATAATGGCAAGGGAATTCGTAAAATATCTGTTCGTCTCCGGAATATAAATCACATAATCCGCGGTTTTCTCCACTTCCGTGTTGCCCGTATTGGTCACGGCAAGGACAAACGCGCCCCTGGTCTTTACTTCCACAATGTTGCTAATCATCTTCTTGTAGAGGTCCGGCTGTGTCAGCACCGCCGTCACAAGAGTTCCGTCCTCAATCAGGGAAATCGTGCCGTGCTTTAACTCGCCGGCCGCATACGCCTCGGAGTGAATATAGGAAATCTCTTTCAGCTTCAGAGAGCCTTCCATGGAGATGGCATAGTCAATGCCCCGCCCGATAAAGAATACTTCCCTGGCCGCCAGATAACGGTTGGCAAACTTCTGGATTTTTTCCTTGTTGTTCAGAAGCATCTCCACCTGGGAGGGCAGTTCCCGCAAATCATCCAGCATGGACGCCAGTCCTGCGTCGTCCAGTTTTCCCCGGACATAGGCAAACTTCATGGCCAGAAGATACTGGGCAATCAGCTGGGCCGAGTAGGCCTTGGTCGTGGCCACGGCAATCTCCGGGCCTGCCCAGGTATACATCACATTATCCGCTTCCCGTGCAATGGAGCTTCCCACAACATTCACGATTCCCAGAACCCGGGCGCCCCTCTTCTTCGCTTCCCTCAGAGCCGCAAGAGAGTCTGCTGTCTCGCCCGACTGGCTAATAATGACCACCAGTGTGCCTTCTTCCAGAATCGGATTCCGGTAACGGAATTCCGAAGCCAGGTCCACTTCCACCGGAATCCGTGCCAGGCCTTCGTAAATATACTTGCTGGTCATTCCTGTGTGGTAGGCAGAACCGCAGGCCACAATCATGATTTTCTTAATGGCACGAATCTCTTCATCCGTCATGCCCAGCTCTTCAATGACAATTTTCCCGTCTTTAATCCGGGGAGAAAAGGTATCTGTAATGGCTTTGGGCTGTTCATACATCTCTTTCAGCATGAAATGCTCGTAGCCGCCCTTTTCCGCCGCATTAACGTCCCACTCAATCCGGGTGGATGTCTTCTCAATAGGCTCCTCGTCCACATTGAAAAACTCCATGGTATCCTTCGTCATGCGGACGATTTCCTCGTTTTCTATGAAGTAAACATCCCGGGTATAACGGAGAATCGCCGGCACGTCAGAGGCGATAATATTCCCCGTCTTCGCGTGTCCTACAATCAGCGGGCTGTCTTTACGTACTGCATAAAGTTCATCCGGATGGTCCTTAAATATGATTCCCAGCGCATAAGAACCTTCCATCCGGTGCATAATCTTTGTAATTGCCTGAAGGGGGTTCCCTTTATAGTAAAAGTCCAGAAGCTGCGCGATGACCTCGGTATCCGTCTCAGACCGGAATTCATAGCCGTGTGCTTCCAGTTTTTTCTTCAGCTTCAGATAGTTTTCAATAATTCCATTGTGCACCACCACAATACTCTCGTCGGAATTGTAGTGGGGGTGGGCGTTGGTATCAGACGGCTCCCCATGGGTTGCCCAGCGGGTGTGGCCGATTCCCAGCATTCCCGGAAGCGTCTCGCCGCCATGGGTCAGCTCATTCAGGATTTTCAGTCTGCCCTTAGACTTTACTACATTTATTTTCTGCCCATCGTAAACGGCCATTCCGGCAGAGTCGTAACCTCTGTACTCCA
>DSTFC04002__coassemble_783_pt1 | contig 30792 bp, 24 predicted proteins | sample DSTFC04002__metabat2_high_PE_021 | metagenome-assembled genome bin DSTFC04002
AAAATTGCGGACATTATGCCTTATGCCCACCGGAATCACTGCTTTAAGGATAAATATTTTAAACTTATTCCGGACAGACCCTGCCGGACGATAACGGCCCACCTGAAGATGGACTGTCATTCCCACATTCATCCTTACCAGGTGCGGAGTCTGACGCCCAGGGAGGCGGCGCGGGTGCAGTCTTTTCCGGACGACTATCTGTTTCTGGGGCCGTACCTGAAAACCTACATGCAGATAGGAAATGCGGTGCCCCCTCTGATGGCGGCCGGGATTGCGAAAGTGATAAAGAAATACACGCAGTAACAGTTTGAAAAAAGAGCGGAAAGCGGAAAGGGAACGCAGTGGAAGCTATCCAGATTATAAAACGGGTAAACAATACGGAGCTGGGAAAAGGGAGAACCCATGAGAAGTATATCCAGATACCGAGGGAACTGGACATAGAGGAGATGTTTCCCCGGACGGATAAAAACTGCATATTTATGGACAAAGAATCCGGCACACCGGTTGTCCTGCGCTATACTGTGGGGCGGGAAAAGCGGGTTGTGGGCCTGTCGGATTTTTACAGTGCCCGCAGGCTGGAGGCCGGAGATACGGTGATGCTGGAAATGCAGAAGACGCCGGACGGCGACCGCCGCTTTTTCATCAGCTGCCGCCGGAACCGGGATTCCCTTTTTCTGCTGAAAGTAAAGGACGGGTTCGAGATTCTGACTCCGGGACGGACAGACCTTCTGGGCCCGGACACACGGACCGGGGATGGTATGGTAGAGGTGCTGTTTCAGAGAGAGGTCCGGAAGCGGCAGGATTCCCCTGAGGCGACCCGGATATACGATGTGACGGTAGACGGGCAGAGCATTGCGGGAGACTACAAGAGCAAAGAAATTGTGGAGATAAAGGTGCAGGAAGGAAAGGCCCGGATTTCCCGGGTCTGTATCTGGAAAAAGTACGTGTTCAGAACGGAGGTGGATGATGAGTAAGTATTTTGTGATGGCAGTGGATTCCCTGGTTCAGACGTTTACCGTTCTGGACTGCGGACAGCAGGTGCGGTTTTCCTGTGAACAGCAGGGAGACGAGGCCGGGCTTTTCGGAGCGGTGCCGGGAGATAGGGTCCTGGGATGCCGCGATGGAATCCAGTATGTGTTCCAGGTGATGGAGGCAGCAGGCCGGGAAGTGACGCTGGAAAAACTGCTGGAAGTACAGAACGGTGTGTCCCCCGGAGAAGATATGGAGAGACGGCTGGCTGAAGGCGGAATTCTGATACCCATCGGAAAAAGGGAATATCAGGAGCTTTACCGGAAACTTCTGGAGCGGCAGATGCCGGACAGTGAAAAACCTCTGTCTTATTTATACGACATGGGCAATAAGGAATTTGCTTTTGAGACAGTCCGAATTTTAAAGGAAGCCGGCTGCTTTACCCGGGAAGTACGGGCGCATCTGCTGGATCAGGAATGGTGCCAGAATGTACTGAAGAATAATTTCCCTATTCTCAGAAAGGTTCCGGAACCGGGCAGTACAGAGGCTCTGGCAGATATTTGCCAGGATGAAAACCAGTATCTCCGGTATTACCGGGAAGAGATAGTGGAAGAAGACGAAAATTATGTTATTACGAATAACTGGCTGTATGAAGATAAAAGGGGACGGGATACCCGGACACCTTACATACAGTGGATACAGTCCCTGCTGGAGCAGGAAGGAACCCGGAGGCAGACTTTTCTAACGGCCCTTTCCGAAATCCCGGTGACCGCACCGGCCCTTCCGGTGCCACACAATTACCTGGTGTTCGGCGCCCCGGGAACGGGGAAAAGCTTCCGTCTCCGGGAAAGGCAGCAGGAATTTTTCCCGGAGAAGGGCAGCTGCGAGCGGATAACGGTATATGCCGGTTATACTTACGCCGGTTTTGTAGGAACTTACAAGCCGAAAATGGAGAAAGAGGAAATCGTCTATGCCTTTGTGCCGGGGCCTTTTACCCGGACACTGGTAAAGGCCCTGAGACACCCGGACCGGAATTTTCTTCTGATTGTGGAGGAAATTAACCGGGCAAATCCGGCTGCGGTATTCGGGGACGTTTTCCAGCTTCTGGACCGGGAAGAAGGAAGGAGCGAGTATCCGGTGGCGGCCAGCGAGGATTTGTGCCTGTATCTGGCAAAGGAATTTGTCCCGGAATTTGACCGGATGGAGGAAGAAGAGCAGGAGCAGGTGCTGGAGTGCTGCCGGGAGATCCGGATTCCTTCCAATATGTATATCTGGGATACCATGAACAGTGCGGACCAGGGAGTCTTTCCGCTGGATACGGCATTTAAGCGGCGGTGGGACTACGACTATATCGGGATTGACGAAAACGCGGAAAAGATGGCGGACGTCTGCTTCCTGGCCCCGGACGGGGAAGGGGAAACCGTGAAAGTGAACTGGAACCGGCTCCGGGAGGCGCTGAACCGGAAACTGGCTGAAAAACTGAGGGTCAACGAAGATAAACTGCTGGGGCCCTTTTTCCTTTCCGGGGAGGTACTCCGGACCGGGGAAGAAAACCTGGCCGTGGACAACGGCCGGTTCCTGCATACGCTGAAAAGCAAGGTGTTTATGTATCTGTTCGAGGATGCGGCAAGGCAGCGCCGGAGAGAACTGTTCTGCGGCTGTGAGGGAGCCATAGGGTATTCCGGTATCTGTGAAGCGTTTGACTGTATCGGAATCCAGATTTTCGGAGAAGAAATCCGGCGGGAGGTGCTGGAAGAAGCATGAGATCCGTCTATATCAGGGAACAGAAAAAATACCGGAAGGAAGAACTGGAACAGCTTCTGGACATGAAGGAAGAAGAACTGGACCTTTTCCTGAAAAAGCTCAAAAGACTGGGCATGGTAAAAAATGATTCCGCAGACCGGGAACAGCCGGAACTGCAGGAGCTGACCCGGGAATTCCGGGAAACGGAAGAGGACGGCGGGGTCTGGGTATTCTCCTGCGTGGGCATCATGACGGACGGAAGCCGGGTGCTGAAATGCTGTCCCAAGTATCTCTCCGGGGAGGCGCCCCTGGAAGAACTGAAAGAGATTCTTCAGGTCCTGCGGAAATACGAGTCCAGGGAGCAGAAGCTTGGTTCCGGGGAGACGGAAGAAAACGGAGGGACGAACCGTCTGGCCCTGATGCTTCTGATTCTGGATGATTATCTGGAATACGGGCCGTATACCAATTACCGGACGTCTGTGGAAAACGGCGGAAGCGGGGAAGTGCTCTGGGAGGAGACGCTGGCGAGAACGCCGGTGCTCACCGGAAAGGGAAAGCCCCTCTATCCGGAACTGCGGACACTGGCGGTAAATGAGGATGAGCAGGACTATTTCCGGGCCCTTCACAGGCAGGTGGCTGGCGAATGCATGGAAACCCTGAGGGAACTGGAACTGGCGGAGCTGTTTGATTTGACAGATCCGGGAATCTGCCCCGGGGACAGGGAAGAATTTGGCGATACGGATTTTATTCTGTACCGCCTGGAGCAGGAGCAGAATGTGCAGTTTTACGACAGAAAACGCAGGGTACTGCACATGCTGTATCAGTATCTGGCAATGGAGGACGGCCAGGAAGGGGAAACAGGATTTTCCTTTTACGGAACCTGCAGTTTTCATGCGGTATGGGAGAAGGTATGCGCCCAGGCATTTGGAAACTGTCTGGAAACCAGGATTCAGAATCTTCCTCTGACCGGAAAACCGGAAGAATTCCGCAGGGACAGAAGAACCCTGCTGGAGCTGATTGAGAAACCAAAGTGGCAGGAGGCCGGGACGGGAATCCGGGCGGAATCTTCTCATACCCTGCGGCCGGACATTGTCCGGATATCCGAAAAAGACGGAAGCCGCTGTTTTTCCATTATTGACGCCAAATACTATCTGCCGTACCTGAGGGACGGAAAAGTGGAAAATGCGCCCGGTGTGGAGGATGTCGCAAAGCAGTATCTGTATCAGATGGCCTATCAGGATTTTATCCGGAAGGGCGGATTTGAAAAGGTGGAAAATATATTTGTGTTTCCGGGAGAAGGAGAAGAGACAGAGTATCTGGGAGAAGTCAGGATGGAGATGTTTCATCATCTCTTAAGCAGGGAACCGGAAGCGGTGAAACTTTACCGGGTGCCTGCCCGGAAACTGTATCAGGGGTATCTGGAAGGGAAAGCACTATTTTGACAAAACTGCTTTCCCTTTTTGGTGTTCTCGGCTATAATAGAGAGAAGAAATTTCTATCATCATGTCAGGGAGGACGTATCATGCCGAAGAGAACAGATATCCACAAAGTACTTATTATCGGGTCGGGACCGATTATCATCGGTCAGGCCTGCGAATTTGACTATTCCGGCACCCAGGCCTGCAAGGCGCTGAAAAAGCTGGGGTATGAGATTGTGCTGGTGAATTCCAATCCGGCCACCATTATGACGGACCCGGAGATTGCGGACGTCACTTATATTGAGCCGCTGAATGTGGAGCGGCTGGAGCAGATTATTGCAAAGGAACGGCCCGATGCCCTGCTTCCCAACCTGGGAGGACAGTCCGGGCTGAATCTCTGCGCAGAACTTTCCAAAGCGGGGATTCTGGACAAGTATCATGTGCAGGTTATCGGAGTCCAAGTGGACGCCATTGAACGGGGAGAGGACCGGATTGAGTTTAAGAAATCCATGAATGCGCTGGGGATTGAGATGGCAAGAAGCCAGGTTGCCTACAGCGTGGAAGAGGCGCTGGCCATTGCGGACGAACTGGGCTATCCGGTAGTTCTGCGGCCTGCCTATACCATGGGCGGAGCAGGCGGCGGACTGGTTTATAACAAAGAAGAGCTGAAGACAGTCTGTGCCAGAGGACTGCAGGCCAGCCTGGTGGGGCAGGTGCTGGTGGAAGAGTCCGTGCTGGGCTGGGAAGAGCTGGAACTGGAGATTGTCCGGGATTCCGAAAATAACATGATTACCGTCTGCTTTATTGAAAATATCGACCCCATGGGTGTGCACACGGGAGACTCTTTCTGTTCCGCGCCCATGCTGACTATTTCCGAGGAATGCCAGAAACGGCTGCAGGAGCAGGCTTACCGGATTGTCGAGTCCGTGCAGGTTATCGGGGGAACCAACGTGCAGTTTGCCCACGACCCGGTCAGCGACCGGATTGTGGTGATTGAAATCAATCCCAGAACTTCCCGTTCCTCCGCGCTGGCTTCCAAGGCGACGGGATTCCCCATTGCCCTGGTTTCCGCCATGCTGGCGGCAGGACTGACCCTGAAAGACATCCCCTGCGGGAAATACGGAACCCTGGACAAATACGTGCCGGACGGAGATTATGTGGTTATCAAATTTGCCCGGTGGGCTTTCGAAAAATTCAAGGGCGTGGAAGATAAGCTGGGAACCCAGATGCGGGCTGTAGGTGAGGTCATGAGCATCGGAAAGACTTATAAGGAGGCATTCCAGAAAGCCATCCGCAGTCTGGAAACCGGACGGTACGGCCTGGGATGGGCAAAAGATTTCCACGAAAAATCAAAAGAAGAACTGCTGCAGATGCTGGTAACGCCTTCCAGCGAACGGCATTTCCTGATGTATGAAGCCCTGCGCAAAGGCGCTGCGGTGGAGGAACTGCACCGGATTACCAGAGTGAAAGCCTGGTTTATCGAACAGATGAAGGAACTGGTGGAGGAAGAAGAGGCGCTCCTGAAGTACAAAGGCGGACTGCCGGAGGATGAACTTCTGGTTCAGGCAAAGAAGGACGGTTTCTCCGACAAGTATTTAAGCCAGCTTCTGGAAGTGTCCGAAGACGATGTGCGGAACCGGAGAACGGCCCTTGGCGTGGAGGAAGCATGGGAGGGCGTCCATGTAAGCGGCACGCCCGACAGCGCCTACTATTATTCCACCTACAACGCGCCGGATAAAAACCCGGTAAATACGGACCGGCCGAAGATTATGATTCTGGGCGGAGGCCCCAACCGGATTGGCCAGGGAATTGAGTTTGACTACTGCTGTGTTCACGCCGCACTGGCCCTGAAGAAGCTGGGATTTGAGACCATTATTGTAAACTGTAACCCGGAGACGGTTTCTACCGACTACGATACTTCCGACAAGCTCTATTTTGAGCCGCTGACCCTGGAAGACGTGCTGAGTATTTATAAGAAAGAAAAACCGCTGGGCGTTATCGCCCAGTTTGGTGGACAGACGCCGCTGAACCTGGCTTCCCAGCTGGAGAAAAACGGCGTAAAAATCCTGGGTACCTCCCCGGCTGTCATTGACCTGGCCGAGGACCGGGACCAGTTCCGGGCCATGATGGAAAAGCTGGAAATCCCCATGCCGGAATCCGGTATGGCAACTACGGTGGAGGAAGCACTTTCCATCGCCCATTCCATCGGTTATCCGGTGATGGTCCGGCCCTCTTATGTACTGGGAGGCCGTGGCATGGAAGTGGTGTATGACGACGAGAGCATGGAAGATTATATGAAAGCGGCCGTAGGCGTGACTCCGGACAGACCGATTCTGATTGACCGGTTTTTGAATCATGCCCTGGAGTGCGAGGCAGACGCTATCAGCGACGGCACCCATGCCTTTGTGCCCGCGGTAATGGAGCATATTGAGCTGGCCGGCGTACACTCCGGCGACTCCGCCTGCATCATTCCGTCTGTGCATATTTCGGAGGAAAATGTAAAGACCATTAAGGAATATACCCGGAAGATTGCCGAGAAAATGCATGTTAAGGGGCTGATGAACATGCAGTACGCCATTGAGAACGGAAAGGTGTATGTGCTGGAAGCCAACCCCAGGGCTTCCCGTACCGTTCCCCTGGTTTCCAAGGTGTGCAACATTCGCATGGTGCCCCTGGCAACGGATATTATCACCTCAGAGATTACCGGGCGGAAATCACCGGTTCCGGAACTGAAGGAGCAGGAGATTCCCTATTATGGAGTAAAGGAAGCCGTCTTCCCCTTCAATATGTTCCCGGAGGTAGACCCCCTGCTGGGACCGGAGATGCGTTCTACCGGCGAGGTCCTGGGACTTTCTCCCTCTTACGGGGAAGCTTTCTACAAGGCGCAGGAGGCAACCCAGTCCCGCCTGCCCCTGGAAGGCACGGTACTGATTTCCGTAAACCGGAAGGACAAGGCGGAGGTAGTGGAGATTGCCCGGAGTTTTGCGGACGACGGATTCTCTATCGTGGCGACGGGCAATACTTATGAAATGATTCGTGAGGCCGGGATCCCGGCGGAGCGTGTGAACAAGCTCTACGAAGGGAGGCCCAATATCCTGGACATGATTACCAACGGACAGCTGGATTTAATTGTCAACTCTCCGGTAGGAAAGGACAGCGTCCATGATGACAGCTATCTGCGGAAAGCAGCCATTAAGGCCAAGATACCGTATATGACAACCATCGCGGCGGCCCGGGCCACGGCAAAAGGAATCCGCTATGTGAAAGAACATGGAAACGGGGAAGTGAAGTCCCTTCAGCAGCTTCACAGCGAAATCTGGGACAAGGCCTAGGTTTCCGGCGGCAGTTTTTGGAAGACGGAGGATGAGATGGCAGTTTCGGCAGTAAAATTACGGATTCTGTATACGATGAAAATACTCCTGGAAAAATCCAGTGAGACCCATCCGCTGACTGCGGCGGATATCGCCCGGCTCCTGGGCAACTATGATTTGTCCGCGGACCGGAAGACCGTGTACAGCGATATTGAGACCCTGCGGGAGTTTCATCTGGATGTGCTCCAGGCGAAGGGTACCGGCGGCGGTTACTATATCGGGGAGCGGGACTTTGAACTTCCGGAACTGAAGCTTCTGGTGGACGCCGTCCAGGCCTCCAAATTTATCAGCCGCAGAAAGACGGAAGAACTGATAAAAAAGCTGGAACATTTGACGAACGAGTACGACGCCCGGATGCTCCAGCGGAATGTATTTATCTATAACCGGCCCAAAACGGGAAATGAGACCATCTTCTACAATGTGGACCAGATTCACACGGCCATTCTGGAAAACCGGCAGATAGCGTACCAGTACGGAGAATGGACCATTCGAAAGGAGCTGGTTCCCAGAAAAAACGGGGCCGAGTATGTGGTCAGTCCCTGGGCGTTGACCTGGGACGATGAAAATTATTACCTGATTGCCTATGACGAAGCGGCGGACGGAATCCGGCACTACCGGGTGGACAAAATGCGTCACGCCCGTGTCACAGAGAAGGAGCGGACCGGACGGGAAAAATTTCAGGATTTTGACCTGGCCGAATTTGCAAAAAAGACTTTCGGAATGTACGGAGGCCATGACGCAGAGGTGACCCTCCTTTGCCGGAATGAAATCGCCGGGGTGATTCTGGACCGGTTCGGGACGGATATCATGCTGATTCCCGCGGAAGAGGGACATTTCCGGGTACACATTCTGGTGGCGGTAAGCCCCCAGTTTTTCGGCTGGCTTACCGGAATCGGAACCGGCATCCGCATCACCGGACCGAAAGCGGTAAAGGAAGAGTACCGGAAATATCTGAAAGGCATTCTGGAAGGATATGAAACAGAGCGGTCAGAATAGGAAGAAACCGGGCCCGGAATTTTTTCTGGACCCGGTTTTAAACCTTTTAGAGACTGGTTGCGGCATAGAAACCGTCGCGTACGGCTTCGCCGATTTTTCCAAGGCGGCAGCTGTCGCCTACGACTCTTGTCTTGATATGATATTTTTCTTTTACTTTATCTACGACTGTAGTGTCCGGGCGCATGCCGAAGGCGGATACGATGGTGTCAGCTTCCAGTTTCTTCTGACTTCCGTCTTCGCATTCCACTGTCAGACCGGTTTCGTCCATGGCGATAACTTTTGTGTTCGTCATCAGCGTAACGCCTGCTTCTGCAAGTTTCCGGAACAGGGTAATCTGGTTGATGAAGAAGACGTCCTTTCCGCACTGGGGAAGCATTTCCACAACCGTGACCTTTTTGCCCAATTCAGAAGCCATTTCCAGAGCGCCGTCCAGACCGGATGCTCCGCCGCCGCATACCACGATGTTTTCCCCTTTTAGCAGTTCCGCATTTCTGTGAGCATCCAGGATGGTTACCACGTTGTTGCCGTCGATTCCCGGAATGGGAGGAGTCAGCGGTCTGGCCCCGCAGCCAATGATAATCCGGTCGCAGGTGTTAAGAATCTCTTCCTCTCCGGTGATTTCTGTATTCAGATGTACGTCTACCTGGAGTTTTTCCAGCTGTACGGTATACCATTTCGTCAGCTTCCGGATGTTCTGCTTGAAGCTGGCCGTACAGATGTCGCCCATCACGCCGCCCAGATGGTCGTTTTTCTCAAACAGAGTGACGTGGTGTCCTTCTATGGCGGCTACTCTTGCGGCTTCCATACCGGCGGGGCCTCCGCCGATGACCACCACATTCTTGGGGGCGTCTGTTTTCTTAATCTCAAAACGGACTTCTTCCATGGCCTGGGGATTTATGGCACAGCTCAGTTTGGTATGTTTGTTCCAGATCCGTCCGATACAGTATTCGTTGCACCGCAGACAGGGACGGATATCTTCGGGACGGCCCTCCATCAGTTTGTTGGGCAGTTCCGGGTCGGCAATCAGGGCGCGGCCCATGTTGGTGAAATCCACCACGCCGGATTCAATCAGTTCTAGCGCGGAGTCCGGAGCCAGGGTCCCGGCGGTGAAAAGGGGTACGCTGACTGTCTTTCTGGCTTCCTCGCAGACATAGGACATGCAGGATTCGCCCAGGTAGGACGGCGGGAAGATGTAATCCAGCGTCTCATAGCAGCCGGCGTCGATATCAAAGGCGTCCACACCTGCCTCTTCCAGTATCTTAAGAAGCTTCAGACTGTCTTCCATGGTACGGCCTCCGGGGAACCGGTGGTCCAGGGAAATCCGGAAAATCACGGGCATGGAGTCGCCCACTACGCTCTTAATGGCCTGGATAATTTCCTTCGGGAAACGGGCGCAGTTCTCCGGACTGCCGCCGTATTCATCGGTTCTTAAGTTCCACACCGGCGACATGAACTGGTCAATCAGATAACCTGCGTGGGCATGAATCTCGATGGCGTCGTATCCCGCGTCCTGCGCCAGTCCTGCCGCGAATTTGAATCCTTCCATCATCTGGGCAATCTCTTCTTTTGTCATGGCGTGACATTTGATGTCCGGGTTAAAGACGGAAGGGGTCTCGGAAGAGGAAATCGGCGGATTTCCAAAGGTATCCGGGAAGGCATTCCGTCCGGTTCCCGGGCTGACCTGACAGACAATCTTTGCCCCGTAGCGGTGCACGCCGTCGCAGACAGAGGTCAGGGACGGGAGAACGGTGTAGGAGTCCAGGTAGCCTTCCATGGAGCCCTGGGCGATTTTTTCGTTCAGCATCTGGCAGCCCATGAAGATAATGCCGGCGCCGCCTTTGGCTCTTTCGATGAAATAATCAATCTCCTGGGCGTCTTTTCTTCCGTTGGTAAAGGCAGAGTTGGTGCCCATGGGGGACATGCCGATACGGTTTTTGACCTCCATATTTCCGACTTTGAAAGGTGTAAAAAGTTTTTCATATCCCATAGTGTATTCCTCCTTTTTCTAGTCCATAAATACAATCGGTTTGATGACATCCGGATGGGCCTTCTTGTTGTCCATCAGTTCGTAGGCGTCCGCAATGTGTTCGAAACCGTGGAAACGGTGGCTTATGAGCTTTGTGGGATCCAGCCGTCCCGCCAGCATCAGGGAAAAGAGCCGTTCCAGACGTTTTCTTCCGCCCGGGCAGAGGCCGCCGGTAATCACCTTGTGGTCGCAGAAGCCGCCGGTGGCCGCATTGGGGATGGCCGCGTCAAAGGTCTGGGCGTTGATGTTGGCGATTCTGCCGTTGGGTTTTACCATGCTGATACACTGGGCGAAGGATTCCGCGTTTCCGCCCGCTGTGATGACAGCATCCGGACGTTTCCCGCCCAGAAGGTCCAGCACCAGCTCGTCAATGGGGCCGTCGTGATAGTTCAGGGTATCCGTTGCGCCGTATTCCTTTGCCAGTTCCATGGTCTGGGGCCGGTTGCCGATGGCGATTAACCGTCCCGCGCCCCGCAGTGCCGCACCGGCTACGGCCATCAGTCCGACCGGTCCGATTCCGCATACAACCACGGTGTCTCCGAACTGAATATCGGCCAGCTCCGCTCCGTGAAAACCGGTGGTGCACATGTCGGCAGCCAGGACTGCGTGTTCATAAGTAAGTCCTTCCGGGATAAGGCAGGCATTCATGTCTACCTGCCGGATACGGAAATACTGGGCAAAGGTGCCGTTTTCCACGGTACACCAGTTCATGCCGCCAAACAGGCCGCCGCTGTGCTGGGGAATGCTGTCCTGCACTTCTGTGGTAAGGTAATCCGGTGTGACGGCGCCTACGGCAACGATGTCTCCGGGTTTAAAAAGCTTTACTGCTGACCCGGTTTCCACGATACGGGCCGCCGCTTCGTGTCCCAGAACGAGACCGGCAGGAAGACCGGCGTGTACCTGGTGCGGGTCAGAAGAGCAGGCGGCGCAGGCAACGGGCTCACACAGCGCGTCCAGGGGCCCTATCTGGGGGATGTCCGCTTCCAGGGGTCCAAAGGTTTTAAAAGGCTCCACAATACCAAAGGCTTTCATTTTTCCTTCCATCAAAAAACTCCTTTCTTTTCCGGTATTTTTCTGATTTTTATTATACGTTACTTCTCCGGTGATTTCATTGGGCCCGGGGACAAAACCGGGGTATAATATTTGTGCATATGCACAGGAGAAAAAGCGGTGAACACTGGTTTTTTTCGAAAAACCAGGTATAATGAAGGAAAACAGAAAAAACAGCAGGCTGTCTGCATAAAAGAAAGAAGGATGTATATGGATTATCTGAACCTCTACAAAGACATTCTGGGACTCCTGCCGGAGGGTTCCCTGCAGGAGCTGATGGAAATCGCCTACCGGTATGTAAAAATGCCCATCCTGGCAACCGATGTAACCTACAGTCTGCTGGGAATGTACCCGAGAGAACTTACCGGAGATGCTTCCTGGGATGACCTGCTCCGCTACGGAAAGTATGATACGGAGATGATTCTCCAGCTTTATGAAGACGGAATCATGCAGTCCGCGGACAGACACGAACTGCCCTATCTTGTGGACTGGGGAAGAGCGGCCCGGGAGAATCCGAAGATAGTAGGGCTGATTCGGATTGACGGGCATACGGAAGGCTTTGTCTCTCTGATGTGCGGGAAGGGGAACTGTACGGACGAACTGCTGGGGGCCTTGGAAATCATACAGAAAGCCTGCAGCCTTCTGTATCAGGCGGACAAATCCAGAAGCAGCATACAGACCATGCAGCAGAAGGCGTTTGCCGGGGAACTGCTGAGCGGGAAAATCGAAACCAGAGGACAGCTGGAACAGTGGTACGACAATACCGGGTTCCGGCCGCCGGGAAACTATATGGTGCTTGCAGTGGGAAGTGGACCCGAGAACAGCAAAACCGAGGAAACGGTGCTGTCCAATCTCTATGGAGAGGCAGAAAAGATGTTTCCGGAACAGCTTTCCCTGATTCATCATCAGGTACTTTATGTCCTGCGGTTCCACGTGGGGGACGGGGAAAGGGAGGAGCAGCGAATCGGGCGGTTCCGGAAACTGCTGAAAAAGTTTCACTGCAGCTGCGGTGCCAGCATTCCTTTTACGGACCTTCTGCACACACCGGACTACATCCGCCAGGCAAAGGACGCGCTGGAACTGGGCAGACACCGTGCGGAAAAAGGGAAGATATTCTACTACCGGGACTGCGCCCTGCTGGCTGTCCTTCATCCCGGGGCGGTAAATATGCCTGAGCGGAATTTCCTTCATCCGGCGGTGCGTATCCTCCGCGCGTACGACGCGAAGCATCATACGGAATTTCTGAGAACCCTGCAGAGCTGGGTGACCCACCTGGGGCGGCAGGCGGAAGTGCTGGAAGAACTGCACGTCCACCGGAACACCCTGCCCTATAGGCTGGACAAGATAGAAAAGCTTACCGGATACAGTCTGGCTGATTTTGAGACGGTACTCCATCTGGCGGTAAATTTTTACATGATGGAGCAGGAAAAGACGGAAAATTCCCCGGAATAAGACCGTTTTCCAGCCAGTAAAATCCGGTAAAAATCTTTTCCCGGATTTAACAATATTATGGTTGCATAAGCAGGGCAACGGGTATAGAATACTCTTGTTTCTTTTGAAAGTACTATTTGTAAAAGGAGCAGAGAGAGGTTATGAAAGGGTATACGTGGAAAATAGCAGGGTATACGGAAAAAGGAAAGGGAAAAGAAAACAATGAGGATTCCTATCTCTTCCGTTCGGTGGAAAACGGAGGAAAGGGAGCGGCCGTCCTGGCGGTGGCCGACGGGGTCAGCAGTCTGGGAAATGGAGAAGTAGCCAGCGGAAAGGTCATGGGAAACCTTCTCAACTGGTGGAATACTTCCGCTCTGGACGGCAGTCTTACGTACAAAGAAAAGCTGGGGAAACTGGAAAGCCTTCTGGAAGAGACGAACCGGGAGCTGATAAGCTGGGGAGAGGACAACGGCGTCCGGACGGGCACCACAGCCAGCATTCTTTTTGTCTGGAATGACAATTATGAAATCTTCCATGTAGGGGACAGCCGGATTTACCGGCTTGGCGGAAGAAAATGGGACCGCCTGTTACAGCTTACCAGAGACCAGGTCTGCCGGATTGGGCGGAACCGCGGCGAATGTGTTTATTACAAAAACGCAATGACAGACTGTCTGGGATACCGGGAGAGCTTCCGCATTTTCCGGACCAGCGGAAAGATAAAGAAGAAAGACGTCTTTCTGGTGTGCAGTGACGGCGCCTGCCGGAAGCTGCAGAAAGAAGAAATGCAGAACGCCATTCAGGTTTACCGGGGCCATATAGATGAAATGGTCGGAAAGATTGGCGGACGGGCGAGGGCCTGCGGAGAGACGGACAATATTACCATGACAGCGATTCAGATAAGCGGCTGATAACCGCTGCCGTTAAAAAACGGGGATACGCCGGCACAGAGGTGCGGGCGTATCCCCGTTTTCTGAATTGTCTCAGAATTGTCGTCGGGGACGGGTACGGGCCGGCCCGTACCCGTCCCCGATGAAACTAAACAGACCATCTTCCACTTGCACCGCAGGGAAGAATGAGTCCGCTTTCGGTTACGGGCAGTCCGATTTCCTGGGAATCCGTATGTCCGCCGAATGGTTTCATTTCCGTGGCAATCATATAGGTCAGCACGGCGGGAGCCAGTCCGGTAGTGTAGGAATTGACCAGGAAGAACAGGGGCTCTTCTGTGAGAATCTGTGTACAGCGCTTTATCAGCGGGTGTATGGCGTCCTCGATTTTCCAGATTTCCCCTTTGGGGCCTCTTCCGTAGGAAGGCGGATCCATAATGATGGCGTCATAGTGGTTTCCCCGGCGGATTTCCCGCTCCACAAATTTCATACAGTCGTCTACCAGCCAGCGGATGGGGGCATCCTTCAGCCCGGAGGAAACGGCATTTTCTTTCGCCCAGGTCACCATACCCTTCGAAGCGTCCACATGGGTTACCTGGGCGCCGGCGGCAGCGGCGGCCAGTGTGGCCCCGCCAGTGTAGGCGAAAAGGTTCAGAACCTTTACCGGGCGTCCTGCCTGCCTGATTTTTTCGGAGAACCAGTCCCAGTTTGTGGCCTGCTCCGGGAAAAGTCCGGTATGCTTAAAGCTGAAAGGCTTCAGATTGAAAGTCAGGTCTTTATAATGAATCTGCCACTGCTCGGGCAAATCAAAGAATTCCCAGCTTCCGCCCCCTTTTTTACTGCGGTGGTAGTGAGCGTTGCGGTTTTTCCAGCCCCTGGCCGTGCGGGGAGTGTCCCAGATGACCTGGGGGTCCGGACGAACCAGGAGATACTGTCCCCAGCGCTCCAGTTTCTCGCCCCGGGAGCAGTCCAGTACTTCATAATCATTCCAGTTGTCTGCTGTCCACATGGATATATTCCTTTCTCGTTTTTTCTTACCTTAGTATACCGAATCAGGGCGGATTACACAACCTGTAAAATTCCAAGGCCCCGCTCCAGGGGCGCCCCGGCAAGAAATCTCTTTTTTATTTCCCGCTGAAGGGAACTTTGTTCCGGAAGGTCTTCCAGATGTTCCGGCACCCGGGTTCTGCCAAAAATAAAATACAGAAAATCACCAGGACAGGACTGGGTATCCACAATCCGGAAATGTTTCTGGAACTTAAGAATCCGGCTGCTTTCCGGAAGGATTTCCAAAAGCTGGGGACTTAAGAGCCAGCTCTGGGTAAAGAAGACCGGCTGCCGGCCCACAGGAAACCGGTAGTACTCCGGGATTTTTTCCAGGGCAGTCTTCAGAGACTGGGAGACTGCCGTTTCATCCAGAGGACCGTCCTCCGGAATATGCACGAATACTACGGGAGGATTTCCGGTGAGGAAGGGAGAAAGCGGGGCAAATCCCTCCGGTATCAGCTCGTACTGAAGCCGTCCGTGCCAGGTCATGAGGCCGGTGACAAGCCCGCTGGCAAATATCATCTGCCGGAAACGGATGCCGTCCGTTCCATGTTTTTTCCCGTCCCAGGTACAGTAGTAGCGGATACCGTTCTGCTGGGTTTTGACCTGCTCTTTGTCAAAATGGTACCGTTCCATATTCTGTCTGTGAAGGGGATACCCGCTCAGAAGGGTGACGGCTGCCATCATGGGGCTCCCGTGCCGGGAGAAGGCGTCTTCTCTGGAATCCCAGGTCCAGATATCCCCGCACTGCTCCGGCCCGGCGTGAAAAAGAATAAAATGCCAGAGCCAGCAGGCAAAATTCAGCTTCCGGTCTTTCTGAAGCAGGGGAAGCTCCTTAGAAAGCCGGTTGGAAAAGGAGTCCTCCAGGTCATAAAAGGTTATGATTTCTTCAAAATTCAGCCGCGTAAGCCAGTCCTCCCGGTACTGTTCTAAAGCTGCTTTCAGGCAGTGCTTCCAGGAAACAGGAACCGGGTCAAAGGAAAGATAAGCGGCAAGTTCTTCTGCTGTATACATCTGTCTGGTCCTTTCTGTTCTGTCTTTTGGCCGGGGAAAAATGAGCCCCGGTGTTACTTATACTATACCGGAAAACTATTTCCATGGGAAGGGAAACCGGGGCTTTACCTTCACCAGATTCAGTGATAGAATATTTCTATAAATACGAAAGGAGAGGTATCTGATGATTACCGTAAATGCAATGGGCGACAACTGCCCGATTCCCGTAATTAAGACTAAAAAAGCAATGCAGGAGCTGACCGGCCCTGAGACCATCGAAGTACTGGTGGATAATGAAACAGCTGTGCAGAACGTGACCAAGATGGCCCAGTCTTCCGGCGGAGAGGTTTCTTCTGAGAAGCTGGGAGAAAAAGAGTATAAAATCATCATCAAAATGCAGGGGGCACCGGAGAGTGCGGCGGAAGAGGCAGAAGTTTCCTGCACGCCGGACAGAAGAGACAATCTGGTAGTGGTCGTGTCCTCTGACCGGATGGGTTCCGGAAACGATGAACTTGGAAAAGTACTGATGAAATCCTTTATCTTTGCGGTAACCCAGCTTGACACCCTGCCGAAGACCATGCTGTTCTACAATGGCGGCGCCACCCTTACCACGGAAGGCTCCGATTCTCTGGAAGACCTGAAATCCCTGGAGGCTCAGGGCGTGGAAATCATGACCTGCGGCACCTGCCTGGACTATTACGGTCTGAAAGAAAAACTGGCGGTAGGCAGTGTGACCAACATGTACTCCATCGTAGAGACGATTGCAGGAGCCGGAAAAGTTATCCGGCCGTAGGAGGAAAGGCATGAGTGAGAAAAAAGTCAGGCTGACACAGCTCGCAAAGACATCGGGCTGAGCGGCAAAGATAGGTCCTGAGACCCTTGCCCAGGTGCTGGGCAAGCTGCCAAAATTTCACGACGATAACCTGCTGGTGGGGATTGAAACCTCCGATGACGCAGCGATTTATAAAATTACAGATGAGATTGCCATGATTCAGACGGTGGACTTTTTTACCCCCATCGTGGACGACCCCTATACCTTCGGACTGGTTGCGGCGGCCAACTCCCTAAGCGACGTGTACGCCATGGGAGGGGAGCCGAAAGTGGCCCTGAATATTGTAGGATTTCCCAACTGCCTGGACCCTGCCATTCTGGGAGAGATTCTGGCGGGGGGAGCCGAAAAGGTAAAAGAGGCCGGAGCCGTGCTGGTAGGCGGCCATTCCGTGCAGGATGATGAGCCCAAATACGGACTGTGTGTGTCCGGCTTTGTGCACCCGGATAAGATTTTCAAAAATTACGGATGTCATCCGGGAGATGTGCTCGTGCTGACCAAGCAGATAGGAAGCGGTATTGTAAATACTGCCATTAAGGCGGAAATGGCGTCATCCGGAGCCATAGAGGAAGCTGTGCGGGTTATGTCGTCTCTGAACAAAAAAGCAAAAGAAGTAGTGGAGCAGTTCGACGTACATGCCTGTACGGATATCACCGGTTTCGGACTCCTGGGACACTGTGTGGAAATGGCCCAGGCCAGCCGGGTAACATTTGAGCTGAATGTACAGGATATTGCCTATATGGAGGACGCAAAAAGTTATGCCCGGATGGGACTGGTACCGGCCGGTTCCTACAAAAACCGGGGATATTCCCTTCACCAGGTAGATACAGGCGGTGTAGCCGAAGAATATATCGACCTGCTCTACGACCCCCAGACTTCCGGCGGACTGCTGGTCAGTGTGGCGGCAGAAGATGTGCTGCCCATGCTGGAAGCCTTCGGGAAAAAGCAGATGGATACAGAAGTTTCCATTATCGGAACGGTAACGGAGGACAGTGGAAAACTGATTCGTCTGCACTAGAGAAAGGAAAGACATGGATAAAAACCAGTTATACCGCAGAATTCCAAAAGTGGATATCCTGCTGGAGAAGGAAGAGATAAAAGAACTGATTACCCGGTACGGACGGGAAAGCGTGATGGAGGCCGTTCGTGAGGAAACGGAGGCTCTCCGCGCATTCATCGGAAAGTGCCGGGATGAGGAAGCTGCTCTGGAAAAGACAGAGCAGCTTCCCCGGGCCATCCGGGAACGGGTGGTCCGTCTGCATACACCGAATATGCGGAACGTGATTAACGGGACCGGCACGGTGCTTCACACCAATCTGGGAAGAGCGCCCATCTGCCGGGAACATATGGAACGGCTGACCGACCTGGCCAGCGGGTATTCCAATCTGGAATACAGTCTGGAAGAAGGAAAACGGGGCGAGCGGTACTCCCATTTTGAAAAACTGCTCTGCCGCCTGACCGGCGCGGAGGCCGCCATGGCCGTCAACAACAATGCCGCCGCCGTGATGCTGATACTCAGCTCCCTGGCGAAGGGAGGGGAAGTCGTGGTGTCCCGGGGCGAACTGGTGGAAATCGGCGGCAAGTTCCGGATACCGGACGTGATGGAGCAGAGCGGCGCTTCCCTGGTAGAGGTGGGAACCACAAACAAAACCCACTATACAGACTATGAAGACGCGGTAACGGAGGAGACGAAGGCCCTGCTGAAGGTACACACCAGCAACTACCGGATTGTCGGTTTTACGGAAAGTGTGCCCATCCAGGAACTGGCGCCTCTGGCCCATAAGCACGGAATTCCCGTGATTGAGGACCTGGGAAGCGGCGTGCTGATTGATTTGGGAAAATACGGGCTGACTTACGAGCCCACGGTGCAGGATTCCATCCGCCAGGGAGCGGATGTGGTCTGCTTTTCCGGTGACAAGCTGCTGGGAGGCCCCCAGGCAGGCATCATCATCGGAAAGAAAGAGTATATTGACAGAATGAAGAAAAACCAGCTTACCCGGGCCCTGCGGATTGACAAGTTCACTGCGGCGGCCCTGGAACTGGTACTGATGGAATACCTTCACGAAGAGAAGGCCCTGGAGCGGATTCCCGTACTGCGGATGATTACGGAGCCTTTTGCCTCTGTGTCCGAACGGGCCGGAAAGCTGAAACAGATTCTGGATGAGAGGAAGCTTTCCCTGCAGACGGGACTGGAAGAATGCGAGTCCCAGATTGGGGGCGGTTCTCTGCCCCTGGAGCGGATTCCCAGTATGGCAGTGACGCTGAAGCCGGAGAGCATGACCGTGCCGGAGATGGAAGAACGGATGCGGCATCTTCCGGTACCGGTGATTCCCCGGACTGCAAACGACACCATTTATCTGGACGTCAGGACGATAGAATCCCGGTGGTTTGAGACGCTGGCGGATATGCTGGAGAATCTGGAGGGAAAGACATCATGAAGCACATTATCATCGGAACAGCGGGGCATATCGACCATGGAAAGACGACGCTGATTAAGGCTCTGACCGGGCGGAATACCGACCGCTGGGAGGAAGAACAGCGCCGGGGAATAACCATTGACCTGGGGTTTACCTGGTTTGACCTGCCCGACGGGGACCGGGTTGGAATTATCGACGTGCCAGGGCACGAAAAGTTTATCAACAACATGACTGCCGGAGTTGTGGGCATGGACCTTGTTATGCTGGTGGTGGCCGCAGATGAGGGCGTGATGCCGCAGACGAGAGAGCACATGGATATTCTGCAGCTTCTGGGCATTCAGAAGAGCATCGTAGTACTGAACAAATGCGACCTGGTGGAAGAAGACTGGCTGGAGCTGGTAGAGGAAGAAATCCGCGAGGAAATGGAAGGTACCTTCCTGGAACATGCCCCCATTGTCCGGGTTTCCGCCGCCACGGGGCAGGGACTGGACGACCTGGTGTCCGTCATTGAGCATATGACGAAGGATGAGGTGGAGGAAAAGGATATCCATACCATTCCCCGGCTTCCGGTGGACCGGGTATTTACCTTGTCCGGTTTTGGAACCATTATTACCGGAACCCTGATTTCCGGCACGATTACCAGAGAAGACGTGCTGGAAATGTACCCACTGGGAAAAGAGTGCAAGATACGGAGTATTCAGGTGCATGGGGAAAATCAGGACGTCTGCTATGCCGGCCAGCGGGTGGCCATTAACCTGTCCAATGTGAAAAAAAGCGAGATTCACAGAGGATGTGTGCTTGCGCCCAGAAACAGTATGAAAAATACGGATCTGCTGGATGTGAAGATGGAGATTCTGCCCTCATCCATGCGGATTCTGAAACACAATGACAGACTGCATCTGTTTACCGGAACCAGTGAAGGGCTCTGCCGGACGAGACTTCTGGACCGGGACGAAATCGGGCCCGGCGAAAGCGGACTGGTACAGCTTAAGCTGGAAGAAGAACTGGCGGTAAAACGGGGCGACCGGTTTATCGTGCGGTTTTATTCCCCTATGGAGACCATCGGAGGAGGCGTGATTCTGGAACCCAATCCGGGAAGAGAGAAACGGTTTGACCAGCAGGTCATCCAGGCGCTGGAACAGAAAGAATCCGGTACTCTGGGGGACGTGATGGAGCTGCATATCCGGGAAAGCGGCAGCAGTATGCTGGCGTTCTCGGAGCTGGCAAAGATAATGGCGCATTCCCGGGAAGAGCTGGAAGAAGACCTGAAGACGCTGGAAGCGGAAGGAAAAGTACTGGTGTTTCCGCTGAAACGGGACTGGTATCTCTGGCATAGGGACAGCGAATATGAGGTGCGTCAGAAAATCGAGACAGCACTGGCCGTTTATCATAAAAAATATCCGTACCGCTTCGGCATGAAAAAAGCGGAAATTCACAATACCTTTCTGAAAAGTGTAAAGCCCACGGTTTTTGACGCCTATACCGAGCGTATGACGGAGGAAGGAATCTGGGGAAGAAAAGGTGAATACCTTTATCTTCCGGACTTTACCGTGAAAAAGGACGAAACCTACCAGAAGACAGAGAAGCTGTTTCTGGATACCTTTGAAAAGGCAGGATATGATTTCGTGCGGTTCTCGGAAATCGACACGGGAACGGTTTCCCGGGAGACGGCAGAGGATGTTCTGCTTATGATGATGGAGGAAGGAAAAGCAGTACGAATTAACGAGGAAATGTTTACCCTTGCAGGGCTCATGGAGCAGGCAAAGGAGAAGATTCAGGCACATCTTGAGAAAGAGCCGGTTATCACCATTGCCCAGGTACGGGATATGTTTTCTACCAGTAGAAAGAGCGCCAAGCCGATTCTGGAATACATGGACAGCATTCATGTAACCAGAAAAACGGGCGGAGAAAGCGAAAGGGTGAAATACTGATGAATCTGAAACAGCTGGAAGCATTTATGAGAGTGGCGGATACGGGAAGCTTTTCCATGGCTGCCAGAGAACTGTACCTGACCCAGCCTACGGTAAGCGCCCATATTTCCGCGCTGGAAAAAGAACTGGGAGTCCGGCTTTTTGTAAGAACCACAAAGGAAGTGCGGATGTCCGGGGACGGGGAAGTGCTTTATGAATATGCCCGTGTAATGCTGGAAACGGAAAAACGGATTCGGGAAGTGTTTGAGAAAAAGACCCAGAACCGGTCCCGGATGATTCAGATTGCCAGCTCCAGTATCCCGGCCCAGTATGTGGTGCCGGACATTCTCCTGGAATTTCACCGGCGGCACCCGGAGGACCAGTTCCGGCTGTCGGAGACGGACAGCGCCCGCGTGGTGGAGAAGGTGGAAGCGAATCTGGTGGACATCGGGTTTACCGGAACTGTGCTGGAACAGAAACAGTGCCAGTACATTCCGTTTTATAAAGATGAACTGGTGCTGATTATGCCGAATACCGAACACTATCAGAAGATTCTGAAGCAGGAGAAGGATATCCGCTGGGTACAGAACGAGCCCGTTATCATGAGGGAGAAAGGTTCCGGTACCAGGCGGGAGGCAGAGAAAATGCTGGAGGCAGCAGACGTGCAGGTGAACAGTCTGAATATTGTGGCCAGCATTGAAAATTCGGAATCCATCAAACGGTCCGTCCGGGGCGGAATCGGAATTACGATTATTTCCAGACTGGCGGCCCGGGAGGAGATACGCACCGGCGCGGTGCTGGAATTTCCCATGGATATGATGCAGACCCGGAGAAATCTGAATCTGGTCTATAACAGAAATACACCGCTCTCCCCGGCGGCAGAGCGGTTTGTGAAACTGGTAAAAGAAATGTACGAAAAAAGCGGCTCCTGAGCGGGGCCGCTTTCCGCGTTATGGCAGCAGAGAAGAAAAGGATATATAGAAAAAACCAATAAACAGAAGATTCTATCGATTATTACGATTAGACGAAGCGGGAAAGGAGGATTATACTAAATATAAGAATATCTGGAAAAGAGCAGGGTGTTAATTATGATTTATTTAGATAACGCAGCCACGACCATGCACAAGCCGGAAGAAGTGGGGAAAGCCGTGCTTGAAGCCATGAATTCCCTGGGAAATGCCGGAAGAGGAGCGAACACAGCCTCCCTTGGAGCGGCAAGAACCATTTATGGGGCCCGGGAAAAGCTGGCTGCTTTTTTTCATGCGGAAAATCCAAAACAGATTGTATTTACGGCGAATTCCACGGAAAGTCTGAACATTGCCATCCTGGGGATTCTGAATCCGGGAGACCATGTTATCACGACCGTGATGGAACACAATTCGGTACTCCGCCCGCTTTATGAAATGCAGGAAAAAGGAGTGGAACTTACTATTCTGCCGGCAGATGAGACGGGCAGTTTTTCTTATGAAGAGATGGAGCAGGCCGTCCGGCAGGATACCAGAGCCATTATCTGTACCCATGCCTCCAATCTGACGGGAAATCTGGTGGATGTGGAGAGAGTGGGAGAAATAGCCAGGCGGCATAACCTGCTTTTGGTGGTGGACGCCTCCCAGACAGCAGGCGTATTTCCGATTGATGTACAGAATATGCATATCGATATACTGTGCTTTACCGGACACAAATCTCTGCTTGGGCCTCAGGGAACCGGCGGAATGTACGTGCGGGAAGGCGTAAAGGTCAGACCGCTTCTCAGCGGGGGCACGGGAGTGCAGACCTATAATAAAAGACAACCGGAAGAAATGCCCACGGCCCTGGAGGCCGGGACCTTAAACGGGCACGGTATTGCCGGCCTTTCGGCAGCTCTCTCCTACCTGGAAGAGACGGGAATCGACCGGATCCGGGAGCGGGAACAGGAGCTGATGTGGAAATTCTACGAAGGCGTCCGGGAGATTCCAGGCGTCACTGTGTACGGGGATTTCCGGACAAAGAACCGGGCGCCCATTGTGACGCTGAATATCGGGGATTATGATTCTTCTGAAGTGAGCGATGAGCTGCTTATGACATATGGTATTTCCACCAGACCGGGAGGCCACTGCGCGCCGCTGATGCATGAGTCTCTGGGAACTGTGGAACAGGGAAGTGTGCGTTTCAGCTTTTCCCACTATAATACAGAAGAAGAAGTAGAGACTGCCATCCGGGCAGTCCGGGAACTGGCCCAGGATTAGAGAGAGCCGGGCAGGTTCCCAAAATGAGAGGTACTTGAAGGAGGTAGAACATGAATTTATCAGATTCAAAGAAAAAGCTTGCACTGGCGGGCGTGTTATGCGGTATTGTGGCGGCGTTACTGGCATACTTCGGAAACCCGTCCAACATGGCAATCTGTATTGCCTGCTTTATCCGTGATACAGCAGGAGCCCTGGGCATGCACCAGGCGGATACCGTGCAGTATGCCAGACCAGAAATCATCGGTATGGTACTGGGGGCATTTGTGATTGCGGTGGCCACAAAGGAATACCGTTCCACGGCAGGATCCTCACCGATGATTCGCTTCGTACTGGGGATGATTATTATGATTGGTTCCCTGGTATTCCTGGGATGCCCGCTGCGTATGGTTATCCGTATGTCAGCCGGCGACCTGAATGCATGGGTGGCCCTGATTGGATTTATCCTGGGCGTGGCTACAGGCGCCTTTGCCCTGAAGAAAGGCTTCAGCCTGGGACGTTCTCATGAGACAAACAAAGGAAGCGGCGTGGTTCTTCCGGCACTGATGGCAGGAATCCTTCTGCTTGCAGTATTTACCACTCTGCTGAAATCCAGCGAGTCCGGCCCGGGAAGTCTGCATGCTCCGATTCTTCTGGCGTTAATCGGCGGTCTTGTATTTGGTGCTCTTGCACAGAAATCCAGAATGTGCTTTGCAGGAAGTATCCGGGACGTTATCCTGATGAGAAACTTTGACCTGCTTACGGTGATTCTGGGACTGTTTGTGGTAATGCTTGTATTTAATGTGGCAACCGGACGTTTTACCCTGGGATTTGACACACCGGGAGTCATTGCCCACTCCGAACATCTGTGGAATATTCTTGGCATGTACGCAGTAGGATTTGCCGCAGTTCTGGCAGGCGGATGCCCGCTTCGTCAGCTGATTCTGGCAGGCCAGGGTTCTTCCGACTCCGCAGTAACGGTGCTGGGTCTGTTCTTCGGCGCCGCACTGTGCCACAATCTGGGACTGGCTTCCAGCGGTACTGCACTGAATGCAGAGACCGGGGAATTAGTGGCCGGAGCCGTGACCACAAACGGAAAAGTAGCAGTAATTATCTGCATCATTGTATGCTTTGTCATCGGCTTTACCTGCAAACGGGAAAAGGCGAAGTAGCAGTCGGCGTATCACAGGCGTGAAAAGACATTTTGACGCTTTCATAATGATGTGTTATTCTTAGGAAGGAAGGAAAAAAGATGAAGGAAGTAGATGCAAGAGGACTTTCCTGTCCGGAGCCGCTGATGATGACAGCGGAAGCGCTGAAAAACGCGACCGGTCCGGTGAAGGTGCTGGTAAGTGAAGCACACCAGAAGACCAACGTGGAAAAATACGCAAAAGACCACGGAAAGAAAGCGGTTACGACAGAGAAAGGCTCTGAATTTGAAATCGTGATTGAGTAATGAGAAAGAAAGAATTAAAACTGGTTGTAACATTTCATACAACCGCAGATGCAATGGCAATGGAAAAAGTTTGTAAGGAACACGGGGCGGACGGCCGTCTGATTCCGGTTCCCAGAGAAATCTCCGCCGGATGCGGGCTGGCCTGGTGCGCCGGTCTGGAACACCGGGAGGAGCTGAAAACGATTATGCAGGAGGCAGGAATCCAGGAAGAGGATTTGCACGAATGCATGGTGCTTGCCTGACAGAAAAAAAGCCGGGACCTTAGGGTCCCGGTTTTTTCTGCATTTTTTAGGGCAGTTATAAGAAAAAATCGCAGAGCTGTTTACTCTGCGAAAATATAATCTCTGGTTTATAACGTCTATAGACTTTATTCTACATATTCCTACAAGGTTTGTCAAGAAATATGCACAGAAAGATGCGTTTTTTTAATGTTATTCTGTAGATATTAAACAATCTGCCAATGAACAGAAAAGGAGGAATATGCAGATGAAAGAAATCGCAAATATTCAACAGGGAAAAGTGGATACTTTTGAAGAACTCAGTAGAAAGTGGATTCGGATTATCCAGCCGGGAATCAAGGAATCTTCCTATAATAAATATCAGAATCTGCTGAGGAACAACATCCTCCCGGTACTGGGACCCTGCAGATGCCGGGAAATCACCACAGAGTATCTGCAGGATTATTTACAGATACTCTTAAACGGAACAGAAGACCGAAGGCCCCTGGCGCCGAAGACTGTACGGGATACATTCTCCGTTGTCCGGCGTATCCTCCGGTTCGCGAAGAGCCAGGGAGAAGAGCTTGCCTGCGATTTTTTTCTCCTGACTCTGCGGAGCGAAACAACGGCTCCTTCTGTTTTGAGCCGCCAGGAGCACGAAAAGCTGGTGTCCTATCTTCTGCACTCGGAAAACCTGAAAGACGCCGGAATTCTGCTCTCTCTTTTTACAGGTCTGCGAATCGGAGAACTCTGCGCCCTGAAATGGGAGCAGATTCATCTGCAGGAAGGAGAGCTGTCGGTAGTCAGCACACTCCAGCGGCTTCAGGACCTGTCTTTTCAGGGAGAAAACAAAACCCGGATTATTATCAGCAGGCCGAAAAGCAGCTGCTCTGAGAGAACAATTCCGCTTCCGGACTTTCTGATTTCTTATCTCACTCCCTTCCAGGAGCAGGAGTCCGCATTTTTCCTGACTGGAGAGGCCGGGAAATACGTGGAGCCCCGCTCTCTGGCAAACCACTTTAAGAAAACACTGTCCCGGGTTTCAGTAAGGCAGGTAAATTTTCACACTCTGCGCCATACCTTTGCCACCCGGTGCGTGGAAACTGGATTTGACATCAAAAGTCTCAGTGAAATTCTGGGGCATTCTACCGTAAATATTACACTGAACCGGTATGTGCATCCCTCCGTGGAGCTGAAAAGAAGCTGTATGGAAAAGCTGGAAACTCTTTTCGCAGAGTAAACAGCTCTGCGAATGACGGAAAACTTTTGACCCTTTAGACGAGAAAAGCGGGAAAAGGAGCAACGGATGGTAAGGACAGCCGATACTAGAATCAGAATTTTGCGTGAAGGAGAAAATGTCCAGATAGAACCATATGGAAAACACGTAATTCGTGTGCGGGCCGCCGCAGGAGAGATACAGGATTTGGACTGGACCCTCCTTCCGCCGGGAGAAGCGAAAGCTGAAATCAGAAAAGAAGAGAACGATGCCGTACTGGTGAATGGAAATATCCTTGCCAGGGTTACGGAGGACGGGCAGATTTCCTTCTGGAATCAGAAAGGAGAGCTGCTGTTTGCTGAACTCTGGAGAAACGAACGGGATACCGCAGCCCGGGTTATCCGGGGACACCAGGGCGGACTCTTTCATCTGGAACAGCATATCCGCCCCATGGAAGGAGAGCATTTCTTTGGACTGGGGCAGGAGGCACACGATTTATTTGATTTAAAGGGAGCTACCCTGGATTTATGCCATCAGAATACAAAGAGTACCATTCCTTTTGTGCTCTCATCCAGAGGATACGGATTTCTCTGGAATAACCCGGCTATCGGACGGGCCGAATTTGGAACTTCGGAAACCCGGTGGGTGGCGGAAGCAGCCCGGCAGATTGATTATCTGGTCATTGCCGGCGACCGGCCGGGAGATATCGAAAAAATATACTGCCAGCTTACCGGTTTCGCACCGGAATTCCCCGAGTGGGCGACAGGCCTCTGGCAGTCTAAGCTCCGCTATGAGACCCAGGAGGAGCTTCTGGAGGTGGCCCGGGAATACAAACGGAGAGGGATACCTCTTTCCATGATTGTCTGTGATTATTTTCACTGGCCCCAGCAGGGAGACTGGAAATTTGACAAAGCATACTGGCCGGATCCGGAAGCCATGGTAAAAGAGCTGGAAGAAATGGGAATCCGGCTGCTGGTATCTATCTGGCCCACGGTGGACCCGCGAAGTGAAAACTACTATGAGATGCGGGACCAGAATATGCTGATACGGGCGGAGAGAGGACCGGGACCGCTGGTATACTGCCGCGGACCGGAGACTTACTACGATGCCACCAATCCGGAAGCGCGTAAGTTTGTCTGGAATAAAGTAAAAGAAAACTATTACAGCCTGGGCATCCGGAATTTCTGGCTGGATGAGGCAGAACCGGAAATCGGGCCCTACGATTATGATAACCTCCGTTACTGGATGGGAAACGGCATGGAGGTCAGCAGCCTTTATCCGTTCTACTATGCAGAAACGTTTTATGAAGGCCAGAAAAAAGCCGGCCAGGACGAGATTTTAAATCTTATCCGCTGCGCGTTTCTGGGGAGCCAGCGATTTGGCGTGGTGCTCTGGTCCGGGGACATCTGTGCGGACTTTGACAGCCTCCGCCGTCAGATAAAAACCGGGCTTCACGTGGCGGTCAGCGGAATTCCCTGGTGGACCACAGACATCGGCGGATTCCATGGCGGGGACCCGGATTCGGAAGAATACCGGGAGTGCCTGATACGCTGGTTCCAGTTCGGGGCTTTCTGTCCGGTCTTTCGGCTGCACGGATTCCGGGATAAGAAGGACCGTCCCCAGTCGCCGCCGGTAACTCTTGACGGGTTCTGCTACTCCGGAGGCCCCAATGAATTATGGAGTTACGGGGAAGAGGCCTATGAGATAATGAAGCATTACGTAGAAATCCGGGAGAGACTGAGACCATACATCTGCCGGCAGTTCCAGGCGGCGTCCCGGGAGGGTATGCCGGTAATGCGGCCACTGTTTTTCGATTTTGGCGAAGAACTCTGTTATGGGATTTTCGACCAGTATATGTTTGGCCCGGACATTATGGTATGTCCGGTATATGAAAAAGGAATCAGAGAACGTAAGGTATATCTTCCGGCAGGAGAAAGCTGGAAAGATGCCGCTACGGGAAGAGAGTATGAGGGCGGAACCTGGATAACGGCAGGAGCGCCCCTGGAAAGAATCCCCTTGTTTCTGAGAAAAGGGACAGAACTGGAGGAAAGGATTTTCCAGTAAACAGCAATCATTTGTGCCCCGTGCATCAATGATAGAACACCAGAAAAGAAAGGAGAAAAGCTATGAAAAAGAAAACACTGAAGAAAACACTGGCGTTCCTGATGACAGCCGCTATGGCGTTATCAGTAGCAGGATGCGGCGGCTCCAGCGAAGAAGATTCTGGAGACCAGCAGCCGACAAAATCTGCAGAGGACACAAACTGGGAGGGTGCCGAAAAAGCAGCTGAATTAAGCGGAAACCTCACGTACATGCACTCTGGCGATGACTATGAGAGAGAGATGTACGCAAACGTGTTCAGTACGTACGAGCAGTATGCACCGAACGTATCCGTAGAGCAGATGTATGTGCCGTCTGACTACGATACCAAGCTTCAGACGCTGGCAGCAGCAGACGACCTGCCGGATTTGTTCTGGGTAGGCGAAGCAGGTGTAAAACGGTACAAAGATGCAGGTATGCTTTCTGAGCTGGACAGCGTAATCGAAGAATATCCGCAGCTGACAGAAGACATCATCGACGGTGTCCTTGAGTTTGGTAACATCGATGGCCAGCAGGTAGCATTCCCGAAAGACTGGACCTCATATGTAATGTACCTCAACCTGGATATGTTTGAGGAAGCGGGAGTGGATGTTCCGACCAACGACTGGACGGTAGAAGACTACAAAGAGATTGCGGCTGAACTGACACAGACAAGTGAAGACGGAAGCCGTACCACAGTTTACGGAACAGCCATCAACAACTATCGTGCTGACTGGATTAACTGGATGGGGAACTATGGTGCGGACTGGTTTGCTGACGGGAAATCCAACTTGTCCTCCCCTGAAGCACTGGAAGGCCTGAGTGTAATGTATGATCTGGTTCAGGCAGGTTCTGCACCTTCCCCGGGTTCTGTATCCGCAACAGGTGACAGCGAAGACCGTCTGTTCATCACAGGACAGGTTGCCATGTATCCGTCCGGACGCTGGGTAATTCCGTCCTTCCGTACAGAGTGTGACTTTGAATGGGATGCAGTAGAGATGCCGCAGGGCACAACCCGTACCTGCCCGTTCATCTGCAGTATGGTATGTATCGCAGAAACCAGCGAGAACAAAGACGCTGCAGCCAACCTGCTGTCCTTCCAGATGAGCGACGAAGGACTGGCACTGGTTATGGAATCTGCTCTGTCTCTGCCGGTTTACACCGACCTGATGGAAAGCGAAACCTATGTAAATACTCCGCCGTCAACAGATGCATTTATCAATTCTGCATCTTACCTGGGCAACGAATCCCAGATTGAAGCATGCCAGACTGGAAAATGGTCTGAGTACAGCGATATTATCACCGCACGTCTGTCTGACGCTTTCGAGGGAAAGACAACGATTGAAGAAGCGGCACAGTTAATTGACGAGCAGGCCAACTCAACCGTATTCACAGAGTAGGCCGTTAAGCAGCAGGGCATTTACTTAAGTAGAGAGACGGGGCATCCCGGGAATCCCGGGATGCCCTTCTCTTAAAACGAGAGAAAAGAAATGCGAGTTCAGTTTGGAAAGAATGGAGTTACGAGCCTATGAAAAAAACCAATACTTCCCGGAGTGGAATGACGCTGAAACAGAAGGAAGCGCTGACAGGCTTTACTTTTATCCTGCTTCCGCTTATCAGCCTTATCATTCTGATGTATTATCCGATTATCCGGTCATTCTTTATCAGCTTTTTTGACTGGAATCTGTTGACTGACCCGACCTATATCGGAGTTGAGAATTACAAAACACTTTTTGCGGACGAGGTTTTCCTGACGTCCCTTGGCAACACATTTAAATGGGTAATTATTTATGTACCGATGTCTGTAGTTACCTCCTTCCTGCTGGCGCTTCTGCTGGACAGAAAAATAAAAGGAGCGGGGTTCTTCCGGACCTTTTACTATCTTCCGGTAGTCTGCCCAATCGTAGTGGTAGCACTTCTGTGGGTGTGGATTTATAATACAGACTATGGTATTTTGAACTATCTGCTGGGTGTGGTGGGCATAGACCCGATTGGCTGGCTGACAGATGAGAAATATTCACTGATAGCTATCGCTATCATGTCTACCTGGAAATGGGCCGGCTACAACATGCTGATTTTCCTCTCTGCCCTGCAGGGAATTGATGAGAGCCTTTACGAGGCCGCTGCGCTGGACGGTATTACACCCTGGCAGAAACTGAGATACATTAAACTGCCGCTGATTATGCCTTCGATTTATTTTGTAATGCTGACGGCAGTGATTGACGCGTTCCAGATGTATACCGAAATCTTTATTATGACCAAGGGTGGACCGGGTTATTCAACCTATACGGTCCAACGCGTTCGAATATTCCAAGATGGGATACGCCTGTGCCATGGCAGTCATCCTGTTTATTATCATTATGACGATTACACTGATTCAGAACAAGTTCCTGAACAGGGAATACGATACATAGAGGAGGGCGAAAGAACGTGACGAGAAAGAAAAGAAACAGTATTTTGATTTATATCCTTCTGCTTTTCGTGGCGGTGCTGGTTGTCCTTCCGTTCATCTGGATGGTAGTATCTGCATTTAAGAGC
>DSTFC04002__coassemble_800_pt1 | contig 29791 bp, 31 predicted proteins | sample DSTFC04002__metabat2_high_PE_021 | metagenome-assembled genome bin DSTFC04002
CCCGGCGTACCGGGAGGAACTGGTAAAAAGAGAATCTGAAACAGACTTAAAAATTTCAGATATTCTGCATTATATTGAACTGTATGAAGCAGATGACGAAAAAGCGCTGAAGCTTGTGGAAATGCTGAGAACATACAGGGAAGAGAGACGGGACATTAAGGACGAACTGCTACGGCTGGATTTGTTTCAGCGCTCTCTTGGAAACAGCGGCAATGCGGCCAGGGCGAAAGAAGCGGCCAGACAGATGGAGAAACTTCAAAAACGCAGGTATACACCGAGAAGGCTTTCGGAACTTTTTCAGAATTCGGATTTGAGAAAGCGGAGAGACAAGGAAGCCAGGGAGGAGGATACAGTGGAAAAGCAGGAAACCATTTATGATGGGAAAAAGAATGACTGGCTGAAATTTATGGAGAGTCAGGTGCTGTTTTATCAGGAGATTAAGCAGTATGAGAAAAATCTGCAGGCGGATATTCAGGAAATGGATGCCCGGATGGAGAAGATGCTTGAGACCATGGAGCGCATCAGCGCAAATGCCGCCCAGGGCTATCAGATATTTAAGCTTCTTCAGGACATGCGGTTACAGAGAAGGAAAAAGCTGGAAGAGCTGGAGCAGGTACGGTGCGTAACATCTGGACTGTAAAACCCTGCTTGCGGTATTTGAAAGAAATCTGAACCGAATGACGGAACTGGAGCCGTATGAAGATTCCTCCGGCTATCCGGTCGCCGGTTGAAGGAAAAAGAAGAATCAGGTATGATAAGGACAGATATGTTGCCAAAGGGAGGTGGCAGGAATGGGAAATGGAAACACAGCATATAAAACCAGGGAAGCTGTTCTGCGGCGTGCGCAGGAAGCAGTGGGAATCCCCCTAAAAGAGATAGACCGGACAGGACGTCTTTCCACGGGAAAAGGAGCAGTGGGGACAGTCATTGAAGAAAGCTGGTATGGGTATTCGCCAAATTCCGAAGCGGAGCCGGATTTCCCGGAGGCGGGGGTGGAACTGAAAGTAACTCCGTACCTGCATGGCAAAAAAGGGATACGTGCGAAAGAGCGGCTTGTATGTAATATCATTAACTATATGGAAGAATATGACAAAACCTTCGATACCAGTTCTTTCTGGCATAAGTGCCATACCCTGCTTCTGATGTCCTATGAATACCGGAAGGGGATTCCAAAGGGAGATTACAAAATAGACGCCGCCATTCTGTTTCAGTTCCCGGAAGAGGACCTGGAGATTATCAGGCAGGACTGGGAAAAGATTATGGAGAAGGTGCGGGCCGGAAGGGTTCACGAGATTTCCGAGGGAGATACCCTGTATCTGAGCGCCTGCCCCAAAGGGGTAAACGCTTCCAGCATGCGCCAGCAGCCGTTTTCCGATATTCCGGCAAAGCAGAGAGCCTATTCCCTGAAGACCTCTTATATGACAAGAGTGCTGAACCGGTATCTGTTCGGGGCGGAAGAGAGCCCCAGCGTTATCCGGGACTGGCGCCTTCTTCGTAAATGCAGGTTTGAGGAATATATTGTGAAAAAAGTCAGTCCGTTTTACGGGATGACCCAGAAGGAGCTGAAACTGCATTTTCAGGTGAACAGTAAGGCAAAAAACCTGAATGAAATTCTTCTGGCCCGTATGCTGGAAGTCACCGGCAGGATTGCATATACAGAGGAGTTCCAGAAAGCGGGAATTATTCCGAGGACCGTCCGGGTGCAGAAGAATGGAAAGGTGAAGGAAAGTATGCCCTTTCCGGCATTTGACTTTATAGAACTGAGCCGGGAAGAATGCTGGGAAGATTCTGAACTGTATATCTATCTTGCCCCGGCAAAGTTTCTGTTTGCAATTTTTCAGCAGAGGGAAGACGGGGCGTATGTGTTTGACCGGGTCATGTTCTGGAATATACCCAGTCAGGACCTGGAAGAAGTCCGAAAAGTATGGGAGCGGGCGGTACGGACCGTGCGGGAGGGAGTTGTGATGACTCCCATGTCCCGGGGCATTCGAAACAATCTTCCCAAACAGTCGGAGAGCCCGGTGGCACACGTCCGTCCGCATGGCCATGGCGCTGAGGATACCCTGCCTCTGCCGGACGGGCGCAGAATGGAAAAACACTGTTTCTGGCTGAACAGTACCTATATTAGAAAACAGATTTCCGAAACCTTCTGAGAACAGAAAGAAGCACGGAGATTAAGAGAGGAATCGTATGAAAACCTTATTATACAACGCAAAAGTATATGTAGAAAAAGGGAATTTTGCCCAGGCGGTCCTGGTGGAAGACGGAATTATCCGAAAGGTGGGAACGAACCAGGAAGTGATGGCCTTGTCTGGTAAAGACACGGAAACCGTTGACTGTGAAGGCAGAACGGTGATTCCCGGCTTTAATGACACCCACCTGCACCTGGCCATGTTCGGAGAATTTCTGAACCAGGCCAGGATAGGAGAGGCCGCGTCCATCGGAGAAATGATTCAGATATGCCGGGAGTTTATCAAACAGCATCCGGACAGAGTCAAAAACGGGCTCCATGCCGTCGGGTGGAATCAGGATTTGTTTGAAGACGGGCACAGACTTCCGGGGCGCGCTGATTTGGACCGGATTAGTACCGGGATACCCATTGTGCTGGAACGGGTATGCGGGCATATGATGGCGGTCAATTCCAGGGTGCTGGAACTGCTGGAAGCTGACGGCGGACTTGCCCGGTTCCCGGAGGGGGAAGTGATGATGGGAGAAGATGGCCGGCCCAGCGGAATTCTGACGGAAAATGCCGGCAAAGCTGCCAGAGACCTCATCGCAGAGCCGGATAAAGAGATGCGGAAAAAGCTGCTGCTGGACGCCATGGAATATGCCGCGGCTCATGGAATTACCAGTGTGCAGAGCAATGATGCGGGAACTGTCATAATGGACACCAGTGCAGCGTTTCAGATACTGCATGAGATATATGACGAAGGGCGGGGGAAAATCAGGTACCGCCATCAGACAGCGTTTCATTCTCTGAAAGAATTTCAGGATTATCTGGAAAAAGGAGAGTTCGCCTGCGGAAAATACGACGAGGACTCCTGGCTGACGCTGGGCCCGCTGAAACTGTTTAAAGACGGAAGTCTGGGAGCCCGGACGGCCCAGATGAAAGACGGCTATGTGGGAGACCGGGCAAACCACGGGCAGGAATGGATGAGCCGGGAAGAGCTGGAGCAGTACTGCCGGCTGGCGAAAGCATATGGGGTACAGACGGTGACCCATGTAATTGGAGATAAAGCGGCGGCAGAGATGCTGGACTGCTACAGCCGGATTTTTCAGGATCCGGAGAATAAGCGAAGACATGCGTTGATACACTGCCAGATTACAAACCGGGAGATACTGGAGCGGATAAAAGAAGAGAAGATTCTGGTCTTTGCCCAGCCCGTTTTTCTGGACGCGGATATGAAGATTGTGGAAGAACTGTGCGGGAAAGAGCTTGCCTCGACTTCTTATGCCTTTGGCACGCTGCTGCGAAACGGAGTACATCTTTCCTATGGCACGGACTGTCCGGTAGAGGACTGCAATCCCTTTGTGAATCTTTATATGGCAGTAACCAGAAAAGATAAGGAGGGAAGGCCGGAAGGAGGTTTTTATCCCTCTGAATGTGTGGATGTGGAAACAGCCGTAGACGCGTATACGCTGGAGAGCGCCTATGCGGAGTTTATGGAGGACCGGAAAGGCAGAATCCGGGAAGGGTATTATGCGGATATGGTGGTTCTGGACGCAGACATTTTTACCGTGGATGTTATGAAAATGAAAGATATCCTGCCGGTGCTGACCATGACCGGGGGAAAAACGGTTTATCGAAGTAAAGCATTCTGATTCGGCGGGCGAAACGTTCCCCCGGGACTGGTGTAAGGCGGTTTATTCTTCCATCTTTTTCTCAAATATGGTTTCTTCAATAACCCTGACACATTCGTCGGTATGTTTTTTGATGTCTTCGCCCCAGAACCGGATGACGGTCCAGCCTTCGAAAAGAAGCTTTTTGTTGACCTCGTCATCCCGTTCCCGGTTGCGGGAAATTTTACTAATCCAGAACTGGCTGTTATTGCTTTTCTCCAGTTTCGGGCGCAGAACTTCCCAGTCTTTTCCGTGAAAAAACTCTCCATCGCAGAAAATGGCGATTTTATATCTGGTAAAAACGATGTCCGGTTTCCCGGGAAGGGACCGGACATTTTTCCGGTAACGGTAGCCTTTGGCCCAGAGCGCTTTTCGAAGCAGTACTTCGATACGCGTATCCTGGGAACGGATATGCTGCATATTTTTCCGGCGCTGTTCTTTTGTCATAACATCCATAGTATACACCCGCTTTTGTGGCTTTTCCTTTTTCTTATTGTACCATTTTTCTTACTCCTTTTGCAGAAATTTGTCGAAGAGGGGATGAAAAAGTCGTATAATAAGGGGCAGAAGAACGGAGGAATTACGATGTATATTGCGGATTTACATATTCATTCCCGGTATTCCCGGGCTACCAGTAAGGACTGTACGCCAGAGTACCTGGACCTGTGGGCCCGGAGAAAAGGGATTCATATCGTGGGGACCGGGGATTTTACCCACCCGGCCTGGCGGGAGGAGCTTCAGGAAAAACTGGAGCCGGCAGAGGAAGGACTCTACGTGCTGAAAGAAGCGTACCGGATTGCGGATGAAACGGCCGATACGTCCTGGAATCCCCGGTTTCTGGTGACGGGAGAAATCAGTTCTATCTATAAAAAGAACGGGCGGGTGCGGAAGGTGCACAGCCTGATTCTGCTCCCGGGACTGGAGGACGCGGAACGGATTTCCAGAAAGCTGGAAGAGATTGGAAACATTCACTCTGACGGCAGGCCCATTCTGGGACTGGACTGCCGGGACCTGCTGGAGATTACCATGGAGCTGTCTCCCCGGTCCGTGTACATTCCCGCCCATATCTGGACGCCTCATTTTTCTCTGTTCGGCGCGTTTTCCGGATTTGAATCGGCAGAAGAGTGTTTTGAGGATCTGACGCCTTATGTGCATGCCGTGGAGACGGGACTGTCTTCGGACCCGCCCATGAACTGGCGGGTGTCCGCGCTGGACGGGTATCATCTGGTGTCAAATTCAGACGCCCATTCTCCGGCAAAACTGGGCCGGGAAGCCACGCTGCTGGATACGGAACTTTCCTACAAAGGCGTAGAGCAGGCCATTCAGACGGGAAAAGGACTGTACGGGACGATTGAGTTTTTCCCGGAAGAGGGGAAGTATCACATGGACGGACACCGGAAATGTCATCTCTGCCTTACGCCTGCGCAGACAGAAAGGTACGGGGGAATCTGTCCGGTATGCGGGAAAAAGATTACCATCGGCGTATCGCACCGGGTGGAGGCCCTGGCGGACCGCCCGGGAGGTTATGCGAAACCGGATGCGGGCGCTTTTGAGAGTCTGGTGCCCCTGCCGGAGGTGATTGCCTCTGTGACGGGACACGGAGCGGCGTCAGCCGGCGTGCAGAGGGAATACCTTGCCATGCTGAAAAAACTGGGCCCGGAATTTGAAATTCTGCGGGAGATTCCGCTGGAGGATATCCGTCAGGCGGCAGGGGACAGGATTGCCCAGGGCATTGCCAGACTGCGCCGGGGCCAGGTGGAGCGGATACCCGGATTTGACGGAGAATATGGAGTGATTCGCCTTTTTACGGCGGATGAACTGGCAAACCCGGAAGGGCAGATGGATTTTCTGGATATGCTGGGAGCAGGAAAAAAAGAAGAGCCGCCGGTTCCCCAAAAACCGGAGCAGGAAGAACCGGGAAGCGCGGAACCGGTGCCGGAAGAAACCGGGACAGTCCGGCAGGAGCAGGAGCCGAATGCAAATTCAAATCTGAATCCGGATCCGGGGAAAAGGGAAGCCCTGAATGAGGAACAGCGCCGTGCGGTGACGGCGCCTGACCGGAGAATTGCTGTGACTGCGGGCCCGGGAACGGGAAAGACAAAAACGCTGACAGCAAGAATCCAGTATCTGCTGGAGTACCGGAAGGTGAAACCGGGAGAAATTACAGCAGTGACTTTTACGAATCAGGCGGCAGAAGAGCTGCGGAGCCGCCTGGCAGACAGTCTGGGCGGAAAGCGGAAGATTCACAGCCTGCAGACGGGCACATTTCACGGTATCTGCTATGCCTTTTTAAAGGAAATGGGCAGGCCCTTTTCCCTGGCGGGAGAGGAAGAGATGGAACAGCTGGCCGGACAGGCCCTGACGGAGGCGGGCTGTCCGGAGAGTACAGAGACCTTTTTCCGGTGGAGAGAGTCCGGACGAAAGAGCGGCCCGGAAGAAACGCCTGCCGGGAATCCGCTGCTGGAAAGGGCGGAAGGGTACTATGAAAGGGCAAAGCGGGAGCAGAATCTTCTGGATTTTGAAGACCTGCTTCTGGAAACGGCGCAGATATTTGAAGAGGGGAAGGCGGGAGAAGCCTGGGAAAAACGGTTTTCCTACCTGCTGGTGGATGAATTTCAGGACAGCAGCCCTCTTCAGTACCGACTGATAAAGGCCTGGAACCGGAAGGGGCGGGAGCTTTTTGTTATCGGGGACGCAGACCAGTCTATTTATGGATTCCGGGGAGCCGACGCCGGATGTTTTGAAAGGCTGGAAGAGGAAGGCGCCCCGACGAGAATCCGGCTGACGGAGAATTACCGTTCTCCGGCGCCGGTACTTAAGGCGGCGCTGGAAGTGATTTCCCGCAATCCCGGAGAAAAACGGATTCTTCATGTCCATCACCCGGGAACGCTGCCGGTCCGCCTGGTGAAAAATGACAGCCGGATGTCGGAAGGAATTTTTATCGCAAAGGAAATCAACCGTCTGACGGGCGGAATCGGAATGCTGGATGCCCAGAAGTCTTACGGAACGCTGGAGGGAAGAGAACCCTGCGGTTTTGACGATATTGCCGTTTTGTACCGGACCCATTATCAGGCGAATGTTCTGGAAACCTGCCTGAAAAAGGAAGGGATTCCCTATATTGTGACCGGCCGGGAGGATTTTTTAAAGGAGGAGGAAATCCGGGGCAGTCTGGCTTTCTTCCGGTTCCTGGAAAATCCGGAGGACGAGCGAAGGGAACGGGAGGCGCTGGAGCTTTTGTGGAAGCTGGACTGGAATGAGGAGAGCCGGGAAGTGGCCCGGCGCACGGCGGAAAATCTGCGAAAGGCATACGAAAAAGAGAAGCCGCTGAAGTTTCTGGCCCTCTGGCAGCAGGAAGCCGGGATAACGGCCAGTGACAGCATGAAGCATCTGGAAAATATGGCAGTGTGTTATTCAGACATGCGGGAATTCTGTCAGGCCCTGCTTCTGGGGGTGGAAAGTGACCTGAAGCGGCCCGGTGAGAGGAATTACCGTTCCGGCGCGGTGCGGCTGATGACGCTTCACGGGGCGAAAGGACTGGAATTTCCGGTGGTATTTCTCTGTGGCGTGGAGAAAGGGAAGATTCCCCTGGAAAAGCAGAAGGGCCCGGCAGATGTGGAAGAGGAACGGCGGCTTCTCTATGTGGGAATGACCCGTGCGAAGGAGGAACTGATTCTGACCACATCCGGGGAAGTATCCGGTTTTCTGGAAGAACTGCCGGAGGGAGTCATCCTGGAGGAGAAAGGCCGGGAAAAAAGAACGGAACCCCGGTGGGAACAGCTGAGTCTGTTTGATGAGAGGCAGTGATTGTATTGCCGGAAGTTTTATGCTAAACTAAAACAACAAAAAAGAGAGAATATACAGGGGGTATCTTATGCCAGTTTTTGATTTTACCAGCTCCCCGGAAGAGAACAAAAATCCGGAATGCACGTATGAAATTTTTTATTCCAGTGAGTCAGAGGCTTCTGCGGAGCACCCGATTCTGGTGCTGGATAACCGGGCCGGACAGCTAAAGCACCATACCGGAGGCGTGTTTACCAATCCTGCCCGGAAAACGGCTTTTGAGTTCAAAGGCGGGGAAGGAGACGTAAGCGCAGACATTCTGCAGCTTGACGTCCGGTTTGTCAGCCTTTTGAAATGGCTTGGCGAGCACCATATCCAGGTGCGCCTTTCCGGGGTGGTTCAGGAAGCGGGCTATGCCGTATACCGGATCCGGGAGGTGGCCTTTGCGGGAGCGAAGGGGAAGCTTTCCGCCGAGGACGGGTTTTTGCAGTTTATGATTGAGCGGCTGCTTTCCAGCGACGCTCCGTCTGCGGAAATCCCGGACGAGGACGAAGAGGAAACGGGAGACAGCATGAAGCTTACCAGTATCCAGAGTATTACGGATTTTATTACCTGCGCCGGAAGAACGCTGCCGGACAATATCCGGCTATGGGCCAGAAGAAATCTGGCGGTGGCTCATTCCAGCGAGGTGTCCCCCGAGGAGCGGCGGCACGCCCAGAGGGCGCTTTCCATTATGATGAATATTCAGTGGAAGGGAAATTATTTTGAGGCCATTGACCCGGATGAGGCCCGCCGGATTCTGGATGAGGAGCTCTACGGCATGGAGCGGGTAAAACAGCGCATTATCGAGACGATTATTCAGATAAACCGGACCCATACGCTGCCGGCCTACGGGCTGCTGCTCGTCGGGCCTGCCGGAACCGGAAAATCCCAGATAGCCTATGCGGTAGCGCGGATTCTGAAACTGCCCTGGACTACGCTGGACATGAGTTCCATCAATGACCCGGAACAGCTTACCGGAAGTTCCCGGATTTACGCGAATGCAAAGCCGGGAATCATTATGGACGCCTTTTCCATGGCGGGGGAGTCGAATCTGGTCTTCATCATCAATGAGCTGGACAAGGCCTCTTCCGGCAAAGGAAGCGGGAATCCGGCCGATGTTCTGCTGACCCTGCTGGACAATCTCGGGTTTACCGATAACTATATCGAATGTATGATTCCGACCGGAGGCGTGTATCCGATTGCCACGGCCAACGATTTGAGCTTAATCAGCGCGCCGCTGATGTCCCGTTTCGCCGTGATTGAGATTCCGGATTATACCCCGGAAGAGAAGAAAGTAATTTTTTCCCGGTATGCACTTCCCAAAGTGCTGAAGCGGATAGGCATGCAGGAAAACGAGTGCAGTCTGACCGAAGATGGGCTGGACGCGGTGATTGATTTGCACAGAGATACCAGCGGAATCCGGGACCTGGAGCAGGCAGCAGAGCACCTTGCCGCCAATGCCCTGTACCAGATTGAAGTAAATCATGCCGAATCCGTGGCTTTTGACGCGGAGATGGTGAGAAATCTTCTTGTCTGAATTGTTTTTAAATTGTAGTCGGGGACGGGTACGGGCCGGCCCGTACCCGTCCCCGACTAGTTCCGCACTTCTATTGCCACGTCCGGATAGTTGGTAATCACTGCCTCAAACCCTTTTTCTATAAATTCTTTCATGTCATTTCTGTCATTTACGGTCCAGATGCGGATGTTCAGGCCGCTGGCCTGATAACGTTCCATAAAATCAGCCATGTGCATATGGTATACAGCCGGGTGCAGGCCGTCTGCACCGGTGCGGAGGGCATATTTTTCTACATCCAGCATAACGTCGCTAATCAGGTAGGCTGTCTCGGCAGAGGGGTTCAGTGACTTGATTCGCTGAACGCTGTAATGATTGAAGGAAGAGTAAATGACCCGGTCTTCCATGCCGGCATTCTGTACAACTTCCAGTGTCTTTTCCTCAATGCCGGGATACCACAGAATGCCGGTTTTTAATTCAATGTTTACCTGCATGGTCCCCGGTTTTACCAGTTCCAGAACCTCCTGGAGAGTGGGAATCTTTTCTCCCTGATACTGCTCCATGTGGTTGTGGAAGGAAAGTTCTTTCAGTTCGGCCAGCGTATAATCGCAGACACGTCCTTTTCCGGTACTGGTCCGGTCAGTGGTTTCGTCGTGAATCACCACTACTTTTCCATCCTTTGTAAGCTGTACGTCCAGCTCGATTCCGTCAGCCCCCTGCTCCTGGGCCAGGGCGAATGCGCTGAGGGTATTTTCCGGAGCATAGCCGCTGGCGCCCCGGTGCGCAAATACTTTTGTCATTTCCGTCATCTCCTTTGGAAATCCTGCTTATTCTGATGATATTTATGATAGCGTATTTTGATTTGAGACTCAATTAGCCGGACCACATTTACGAGAATTTAACATAAGCATGTGATATAATGATAGTACAAAAAAGAAGGAGGAGTTGAAATGTCAGTAACAGGCGCAGTTATGGTTCCCCATCCCCCTTTAATTATACCGGATGTGGGAAAGGGCCAGGAAAAGAAAATTCAGGCAACGATTGACGCATACCACCGGGCGGCAGAAAAGCTGGCCTCCTGGAAACCGGAGACGGTAGTGGTACTCTCGCCCCACACCGTCATGTATGCGGATTATTTTCATATCTCTCCGGGAAAGGGGGCAAAGGGAAGCTTTGGAAATTTTCGGGCGCCCCAGGTAAAAATAGAAGCAGAATACGACACGGAGTTTGTGCGGGTACTGTGTCAGGAAGCGGAGGCCAGAGAGGTGCCAGCCGGAACCCTGGGAGAGAGGGACCGGCATCTGGACCATGGGACCATGATTCCGCTCTGGTTTCTGAATCAGTACTACAGGGATTATCAGGTCGTGCGAATCGGCCTTTCCGGCCTGCCCTTTTCCCGGCATTATATGCTGGGGCAGTGTATACAGAAGACGGCAGAGCTTTGCGGCAGAAAAACGGCCGTCATCGGAAGCGGGGACTTGTCCCACAGGCTTAAAGAAGACGGGCCTTATGGATTCCGGGAGGAAGGACCGGAGTATGACAAACGGATTATGGAGGTCATGGGAAAAGCCCGGTTTGACAGGCTGTTTGACTTTTCCGAAGAGTTCTGTGAAAAAGCGGCTGAGTGCGGGCACCGTTCGTTTGTCATTCTGGCCGGAACACTGGACCGGCGGGAAGTGGAGGCAGAAGAACTCTCCCACGAGGGAACCTTTGGCGTAGGCTACGGTATCTGTACCTATGAAGTGAAGGAAACCGGGCCAAAGCGGGATTTTCTGCGGCAGTACGAAGAGAGAGTAAAAGAAGAGGCAAAAAGCCGGCGGGAAGAAGAGGACGCTTACGTGCGTCTGGCCCGCCAGACGGTAGAAGCCTGGGTGGGAAGCAGAAAACGAACTGCCGTACCCCGGGGACTTCCGGAAGAGATGTATCAAAACAGGGCAGGCGTATTTGTCTCCCTGAAAGAGGAAGGAAAGCTCAGAGGCTGCATTGGAACCATCGGGCCGGTGCAGGGAAGCATTGCGGAAGAAATTGTGGAAAATGCCATCAGCGCATCTACAAAGGACCCCAGATTTCATCCGGTAGAGCCGGAAGAACTGGAAAAGCTGGTGTACAGCGTGGATGTGCTGGGAGAACCGGAGGAAATATCTTCCATAAAAGAACTGGATGTAAAACGTTACGGCGTGATTGTTACCCGGGGACGAAAAAGAGGACTGCTGCTTCCGAATCTGGAAGGCGTGGATACGGTGGAAGAGCAGATTGCCATCGCGAAACGCAAGGCAGGAATCCGGGAAGAGGAAGAAGATGTCCGGCTGGAGCGGTTTGAGGTGGTGAGACATTTTTGAAAAAAGAAAAAGACCGTGTAGTCTGCCCGGTTTGCATGCACCGCTGCAGTCTGGCGGAAGGCCAGTACGGACGGTGCCGGGCCAGAAAAAACGAAAAAGGCAGGATAGTCAGCGCGAATTACGGAAAACTTACCTCGCTGGCGCTGGACCCTGTGGAAAAGAAACCGCTGCGCCGGTTTTTCCCGGGCAGCAGTGTGGTTTCCGTGGGCAGTTTCGGATGTAATCTGTCCTGCCCGTTCTGCCAGAACTATGAGATTTCCATGGCAGGGGAAACGGAAATCCCTTACAGAGAAATGACGCCGGAAGAACTGGCGGAACTGGCCTGGCGCTGCCGCGGTCAGGGAAGTATCGGTGTGGCGTTTACTTACAACGAACCCCTTGTGGGGTATGAATTTGTCCGGGATACAGCCCGGCTGGTACGGGAACGGGGCATGAAAAATGTTGTGGTAACCAATGGCTCCGTGGAACTTCCGGTGCTGGAGGAACTGCTTCCCTTTATTGACGCCATGAATATCGACCTGAAGGGATTTACGGAGGAATATTACCGAAAACTGGGCGGAAATCTGGAAACGGTAAAACAGTTTATCCGGCGGGCCGCAGAAAGCTGCCATGTGGAACTGACTACCCTGATTGTTCCGGGAGAAAATGACACGGAAGAAGAGATGGAGCAGGAGGCCCGGTGGATTTCGGATTTCAATCCGGAGATACCGCTTCACGTCAGTCGCTTTTTCCCCAGATACCAGATGGAGGACAGAAATGCCACGGAAGTAAGGAAGGTATACAGACTGGCAGAGACGGCCCGGAAATGGCTGAATCATGTATATACGGGGAACTGCTAAAGGAGGAACAGGTATGGCACTGTATGCACTGGGGGATATGCATCTTAGTTTTCAGGCAGACAAATCCATGGATAAATTTGGAAGAGTGTGGAAAAATCACGAGAGGAAAATCGAAAAATATGCCGGCAGGACAGTGAAACCGGAGGATACCCTTGTCCTGACCGGAGACCATTCCTGGGGACGGAAACTGGACGAGTGCCGCGCGGACCTGGACTTTATCGCGCGTCTGCCGGGCCGGAAGATTCTGCTTCGGGGCAACCACGATATGTTCTGGAATGCGAATAAGACGAAACAGCTAAACGAAGAATTCGCGGGAAAACTGTTCTTTCTGCAGAATAATTTTGCCGCTTACCGGGATTATGCCCTGGTGGGAACAAAGGGCTATACCTTTGAGGGGCCCTTTTATCTGGACGGCCGGGGCCGGATTACAGGCTGGGATGAGGAACGGGAACAGCAGGCGAAAAAACTGGTGGACCGGGAGATGAAACGGCTCCGGGAGTCCTTCCGGCAGGCAGAAGAGGCCGGATACAGAAAATTTGTGATGTTTCTTCACTATCCGCCCACGAACATTCTGGAGGAGACCTCGCCTTTTACGGAAATCGCGGAGGAGTACAGGGTGTCGGCTGTGGTGTACTCCCACTGCCATGGCGAGAGCCGGTTCGGGGACAGTATCCGGGGAGAATTTCACGGGATCCGGTATCTGCTGGTGTCCGGAGATTACCTGGGATTTCGGCCGGAGCTGGTGCTGGAATAAATTTACTTAAAAAAACAGAAAGTGCAGGAGAAGAGTATGACAGAAGAGACTATCAGACAAATATTAGCGTTTCGGGACAAACGGGACTGGAAACAGTTTCACAATCCGAAGGATCTGGCAATATCCATCTGCCTGGAAGCGGCAGAACTTCTGGAGGTGTTCCAGTGGAGCGCTGAGGATGTAAACTGTACAGAAAAAACAGATAAGATAAAAGAAGAGCTGGCGGATGTCCTCATCTACTGCGTGATGATGGCGGATACCTGCGGTCTGGACCTGGACGAAATTGTCCGGGAAAAGATGAGAAAAAACGGAGAAAAGTATCCGGTGGAACTGTCCAGGGGGAGTAAGGAGAAATATGATGAGCTGAAGGAGGGAAATTAAATGATTATCGATAACCAGATACTATATGCCATGGGGGACAACAGAGAAACGGCCATTCGCGTGCCTCAGAATCAGGCAGTTACTTTTCATACCCGGGACTGCTTCAACGGACAGATAACATCGGAAAACTATGTGATGGAGGGCCTGGACTGGAATCACATCAACCCGGCCACCGGACCGGTTTATGTGGAAGGGGCCAGGGCAGGGGACGTGTTAAAAGTGGAGATTCTGGAGATTGAGCTGGAAGAAGAGGGAACCATGTGCTGTCTTCCGGACAACGGCGTGCTTGGCCGGGATATCCGGGAAAGCAGTGTGAAAAAAATACCGGTAAAGGACGGTTACTGTCTGTTTCGTGATAAGAAACTGCCGCTGAATCCCATGATTGGGGTCATTGGCGTGGCGCCGGAGGGGGAGCCGGTTCCCTGCGGCACGCCGGGAAACCACGGCGGCAACATGGACAATACCCGGATTGCCCCGGGAAGTACTCTGTATCTGCCCGTTTTCCAGGACGGCGCTTATTTTGCCTGCGGAGACGTACATGCCTGCATGGGCGACGGGGAGATTATGGTAAGCGGCGTGGAAATCGGCGCAAAGGTTACGGTAAAATTTGAAGTGGTAAAAGGTGTGACCATCGATAGTCCCAGACTGGAGGACGGGGAGTATATTTATACCATCGCATCGGATAAAGACCTGGAAAAAGCAGTCTATCAGGCGACGAAAGCCATGTGCGAAGTGCTGGAAAAACATCTGGGATATTCCCTGAACGAGGCGGGAATGCTGATGAGCGCCTGCGGAACGCTTCAGTTCTGCCAGGTGGTAGACCCGGAGCGGACGGTAAGCATGGCCGTGCCGAAAACAGTCTGCGATAAGATTTTATAAAGGCAGGCCGGCAGGGATTTTCCTTTAAAAGAAACCGCATATGTGTTAGAATAGTCAGGACAGGTAAGCAGGTTCGTAAAGGGCCTGAGGGGAAAGCGAAAAAAGAGGAGGATTTTCAGAGATGAAGATAGCGGTAACTTATGAAAATGGAAATGTTTTTCAGCATTTTGGAAAGACAGAGTCTTTTAAGGTGTATGAAGTGGAAGATAACCAGGTGGTTTCCAGTGAGGTCATCAGTTCCGGCGGTGTGGGCCACGAAGCGCTGGCAGGGCTTCTGGCGAATCAGGACGTGGACGTGCTGATTTGCGGGGGTATCGGAGAAGGCGCCCAGGCGGCTCTTGCCGAGGCTGGTGTGGAACTCTGCTCCGGAGCCCAGGGCGACGTAGACGAGGCCGTGGCGGCCTATCTGAAAGGGGAACTGGTCTCCACCGGTGTGAACTGCGACCACCATCATGGTGAGGAACACAGCTGCGGCGACCATGAGGAAGGCCATTCCTGCGGCGGCGGATGCGGCTCCTGCAGCGGATGCGCCAGCGCCCAGCCTCCGATTACGGGACGGAACGCGGGAAAAATCTGCAAGGCTCATTACCGGGGAACGTTCAATGATGGAACTCAGTTTGATTCTTCCTATGACCGGGGAGAACCCCTGCAGTTTATCTGCGGCGCGGGACAGATGATTCGGGGATTCGACGCCGCTGTGGCGGACATGGAAGTGGGCCAGAAAGTGAAGGTTCACCTGATGCCGGAAGAAGCATACGGAATGCCGGACCCCAGTGCCATTATCACGCTTGAGATTGCGCAGCTTCCGGGAGCCGAGGAACTGAAGGTAGGAGAGCAGGTGTATCTTACCAGCCAGAACGGTCAGTCCTTCCCGGTAAAGGTGACAGAAAAAGACGATACGATGATTACCTTCGACGCCAATCATGAGATGGCAGGAAAGGAACTGAATTTTGAGATTGAACTGGTGGAAGTGAAATAGCAGGCATGGGATGTGTATACTTTGTCCGGCATGGGCAGACAGTGTGGAATGTGGAAAACAAAATCTGCGGCGCCACGGACGTGGAACTGACGGAGCTGGGGCACCGGCAGGCGGTGGAGACGGGAAAACGGATACTGGAGGAAGGAATAAAGGCAGATGAAATCCTCTATTCCCCTCTGGTGCGCGCGGCAGATACGGCCCGCCATATTTCGGAGATTACGGGGATTCCGGCGCGGGTGGAGCTGCGTCTGAAGGAGCAGAATTTTGGAAAATGGGAGGGTACTCCCCGGGACGGGCAGGAATTTAAAAAGGACAAAGAAAATTTCTGCTGCCGTTATGAAGGCGGGGAATCCATGATGCAGCTTGCCCAGAGAATTTATAACCTTCTGGATGAAATCCGGGAGGAATCGGACAGGAAAACGTTTATTCTGGTAGCTCATAATGGAATTGCCAGAGTGGTGCAGTCCTATTTTCATGAGATGACAAATGCAGAGTATGCCGCATTCGGGGTGAAGAACTGTGCCCTTTTGCGGTATGAGTTCGAAAACTAAAGAAAAACCGGAGAATTACCGTGTTCAGTCAGTCAGACTGAACACGGTAATTTTTGTTCCGAAAAGCCGTTTATAAGGCGGTAGACAAAGAAACTAAAAAAGAGTAGAATAAAACTGCATGAAATTGAAAAATACGGCTTTTTTACAGACTTTTCTGAAAAGTTTTCAGGAATGGAGCGGGTCCTGAGCAAAACGGGAGGGCACAAAAATGCAGGATTACTACGAGGAGCTGGGACTGAATCCCGGCATGTCCCTGGATGAGATAAAAGATGAACTGGCGCGGCAGGAGAACAAGTGGACGGCCCGGAACGCGGGACCGGCGGCCAAAAAGGCCGGGGAGATGCTGGCTTTACTGAACCGGGCGAAGGAGGTCTTCCGCATGGAGGCTGCCCGGGCGGAATATGACAGAAAACTGGAACAGAGCCGCCGCCAGCCGGCAAGGCAGGAAGCGCCCGCGCAGAAGCGGGAGGAGAGTTTTCAGGGCTGGAAAGCCCGGATGCGGCAGCTTTACGACAACAGTCAGTATGATGTGGCGAAGGAAGCCTTTGAAAAGGCGCTGGGATTTCAGGATTCCGCCAGGCCGGATATTGATTTTTACAACCTGGGAGTGGAGATTTACTGGCGGCTGCGGGACTATCACAGTGCCCTGCACTGGATAAACCAGATTCTTCTGTATGAACAGGAAAATCCGGTTTTCTATCTGGAAAAAGCGGACATTCTGATAAGCCGCGCGGCAAACGGAACGCCGCAAAGCCGCATGGCAGATTACGAGCAGGCCATGGACGCCGCGGAAGCGGCCCGGAATGTGGCCTGGCAGAGGCAGGACGAACGGCAGCAGGGGGAGGCGCTGGGGCTGAAGGCCTACATCTGGCTTGCGGCGGATAATACGATTCTGGACCGGGAACCGGACTGCGGAGAACTGGAGACACTGGCCCGCCAAGCGCTGGAACTTTGTCCGGATGACCAGGGGGCCAGATATGTGCTGGACCGTCTGTATCAGGCAGGCATGACCGGAGAACAGATTGCCGAGCGGCGCCGTCAGAAGCAGGAAGCGGCAGAAGAGGCGCGCAGGAAAGAAGAAGAGGCCAGGCGGCATAGGGAAAAAATGGCGTCCATCCGAAAAAAACTGGTATGGCTTCACGTGGCGCTCATGGCCGGACTGCTCCTGTTTACTGCCGACGGTATCCATATTGTAAGGGAAGTGGGAAGAAACATGAGCGCGTATATTCCGGAAATACAGACGGCAGGACGCTGGAGAGAGTTTCTCTGGCCGGTGCTGATAGCCGGCGCCGCCGTCACAGACCTTTATGCGAAATATAGTCTCGACCCTGGGCCGCTTAAAAAACTGATTCATGGAATCGACCTGCTGCTTTTATGGGGGGCTGGATTTGTGAGTATGCTTCTGTCTTCCAGCACCTATATTTCCTGGCTCGGAGTAAACGGTATGCTGGAGGGCAGCGGGTTTGGAATCCGGGTAAGAGATTTCATTCTGTATTTTGTCTGTCTCATAGCCGGATTTACACTGAATGAAAAACTGAATCAATATCTGGAGCAGGAGAAATGAGAGATATTTTAGAAGTATGCGAATCTCTGCACATGGGAGGTTCCCCGGGAATTACGGCTGACTTTATCGGAAAGTCCAGTATCTGGGTGGAAAATACCTATGAAAAAGAGGAGACGGATCTGGTAAAACGGATTCTTTATGAGGCAGTTACAAAGACCGCTCCGGGGCAGTTATCTGTCATCGGATACGACAGCGATTTGTCCGGGATTTTTGCGCCTTTTTCGGCTCTGTCTTCCGGAGGGGAAAAGGTTCTGAAGCTGATTCAGGACGAAGAGGAGCTGAAAACCTACCTCGGATATATCCGGCAGAATATCCAGTCCGTGCAGAATGTGATTCAGGGACGGGAGGAGACGCTGACCCGGTTCCGCCGGAATACGGGAAGAGCGGTGGAAGGCTACACGCTGGTGGTGCTTTCCCTGGATATGGGAGTGCTGGATGAGGAAATCCGCGCAAAACTGGCCATGCTGATGAGAAGAGGCCCGGCCAGCGGCGTGACGTTTCTGATTTTCTCTACGCTGGACATTGACATGGAGACCCAGAGCAGGCAGGAGGCCATCCGGAAGGTAAAAGCGTTTGCCCCGAATCTCTCTCTTTTCAGCGTGCGGAGAGGAAAAATCACGGCAGAAGGGGCGGAAAACGTGCAGGCGGATATGGAGGCGCTTCCCGCGGAAACCATTATCCAGGCCTGTGAAACCTATATGGAAGAAGCCCGGAAGGCGTCCCTGCCGACGGTGGGTTTTGAAGAACTGGAGATTCACGGAAGGCGGGAGGAATGGAAGTCCTGCTCCGTGGAGGGACTGACTTTTTCCATTGGAAAGTGGGGCGTAAATGACGTCAATATTACGATTGGCGATGAAGTGAACCAGAGGCACAATGTGCTTATCACCGGAGCGGTGGGGCAGGGAAAGTCCAATCTGATTTCCGTAATTATTCACAGTCTCTGCCTGCGCTATTCTCCGGAAGAACTGCGGCTGTATCTGCTGGACTTCAAAGAAGGAGTCACCTTTAAGGCGTTTTCGAATATCGGGAAGGAGGATTACCTTCCCCATGCAGAGGCGCTGGGCCTGGAGAGCGACCCGGAATTCGGACTGGCTGTGCTGTACGCGCTGTACGGGGAATACCAGAGGCGGATGAACATTCTCAAAGAGCAGAATGTAAAAAATATCCGGGAACTTCGGGAGAAGGACAAAACTGTGAAAATGCCGCGGATTGTGGCGATTATTGATGAGTTTCAGATGATGTTTGGAGAGGATATGCAGAACGGACCGAAGATTGCCGAGCTTCTGGAAAAATCCGTCCGTCTGTTCCGGGCGGCCGGAATCCATTTTATCCTGGCTTCCCAGACGCTTGCGGGAAATCTGTTTCTGGCCCAGAAGCGGGAGGCAATTTTCAGCCAGGTGCCCATCCGGATTGCGCTGAAAAATTCCCTGGAAGAATCCCGGCAGACGCTGGCCATGAACAATTCGGCGGCGGCGTTTCTGCGGCCCAGGGAGGCGGTGGTAAATCTGGACTATGGAGAAATCTCCCAGAACAGAAAATGCGTGGTTGCCTATGCGGATGAACGGTATCTGGAACCGCTCCGCAGAGGCTGGTGGGAGAGAAGAGGAAAGGATTCCCGTCCGCCTTATGTGTTTGAAAGCGACAGAAGAATTACGGTTTCCGAATGTATCGAAGAAATCCGGAAAAGACGGAGCGCGGGCGCTGTTCCGGCGGCCTGCGTGGGAGAGCAGATTTCGGTTCAGGGCAAACCGGTGCTGCTGCCCGTCCCGCCGGAACCGGGGAGAAATATTGCGGTTATCGGCGCTTCGGATGAAGACTGCAGTGTGGGGGACGGAATCCTGCAGAGCATCGCAGTATCCCTGGCGCTTCAGCATCCGGCGGGAGACGCCCGGTTCGTATTCTGTGATTTTTCCAGTGAAGAGCCCTATGAAAAGCGGTATCCGGCTTTTGCCCGGCTGATGGAAACCTGCGGTTACTACCTGGAGTTCCTGGCGGGAAGCGAGTTTGAGGATGCGGTAAAAGCCTGGAATGAGGAAGCGCCGGAGAAAAATGGAGAAGTGCTGTATCTGTTCGGAAGTGGGATGGACAAATGGCAGTATGAGCCGGACCTCTACGGGCAGGGAACGGTGCTGAAGACCTTTGTGGAAAAAGGACCTTACCGGGGGATGCACTTTATCGGCTGGTGGGTAAAGGCCTCGTTTTATACGGCCCAGGTGGCGGGGCTTGGGAGTTCGGACGCCTTTAATTCCAAGATTTTTCTTCGGGCAGACGAGAGAACGGTACAGTCTCTGAGTTCTCCGTTTCTCCGGTGGAAATCCAGGGCCAACAGGGCGCTTATATGCGATGAGGTGGAATTTGAGGAAGCAGTAACACTGATTCCTTTTGCTCCGGTTACGCCGGAGGATATCAGTGCCTTTAAGATATAAGAGGAAGAGCAGAGGTCTGCGGGAAAGGAGAAGGAGATGTCAAAGATTCAACAGTTGATTGCGGCTATCAATGTGTCGGTGACACAGATAGACAGTCAGGAGATGAGAATCCGGGATTTTAACAGAAGGCTGGAGGACATGCGAAGCCAGATTGACACGGTGATGGGAACGGAAAATCCGTCTGCCCAGAGAATGCTCAGTCAGATATCAGCCACCATGGACCGGAACACGGAGACGCTGCGGATGCTGGAGGCGGCGAAGGACAGGCTGCGGCAGATTCAGCTGGTATAGGAGGGGAAAGATGTCAGTAGAAGAAATTTTAGGGAAAGTACAAAGCTTAAAACAGGACACAAAGGAACTGTCTGCCGGTATGGCAGCTACGGGACAGAATCTGCAGCAGAACAACACGCAGCTTCTGGCGCTGGTCAGAGGAAGCAGCAGCGGGCAGACAGCAGTCAGTGCGGTCTCTATGGCAGTGCGCGCCCTGCAGGACTCGGCGCTGTCCCTTCGGGAACTGGAAAGAGAATGTGAAGGATTTCTGGCCCGGAATTCTTAAGAGGAGGCGATGCCCGATGTGGCTGGAAGATAACGAAAAGGTAGAGGCAAAATATTATCTGCAAAAGAATCTGGAGAGCAGTATCACGAATCTGTCCAGCCGGAGCGAAGAGATAAGGGATACCGTGGCCATACTGGAAGCGGCGGTTTCCGGAAGCAGTTCCGGCATGGACCGGGACCTGCGGGAAGCCTGCGTGCAGGTGATGGAGGAACTGCGGTACGCGCAGGAAACGATATACCGTGCAGTACAGTCCATAGAAAGACTGGAGACCGGGGAGGAGACGGACCTATGAGCATAGAAGAAATTACCCGGGAACTGGAGAAGGTAAAAGACCAGTCCCGCAGGCACAGGGAAGGAATTCTGCAGGAACGCGCCTATCTGCAGGAGAGCATTCAGATGACACAGCAGTATTTTGGCGACCAGGAGGCAGGACGGGAAATGATTCTGTATCTGGAGCAGGTCATGCAGAAACTGGGCTATGCGGAAGCGCATGTGCGGGACTTGTATTTTAAGGCAGAGGAACTGACGGCAAGACTGCAGCGATAGGAGAGGAGGAGGCCGAAATGTCAGAAAAAGTGTATGGGATTGATTTGGGGACAACGAATTCCGCGATAGCGGTTTATGAAAACGGAGAGACCAGAATTTTAAAAAACATGGACGGGGATGAAGTGACCCCGTCAGTGGTTCTGTTTACCAGTGTGGACGAAGAAGGGAAGGATGAAGTGCTGGTCGGCTCCCAGGCCAGGGAAGAAGCGGCATCCAGCCCGGATACGGTGGTACAGTTTGTGAAGCGCAATATCGGGAAAAAAGGAGCCGCTGTCCAGTTTACCGCGCCGAGCGGAAAGGTATACACTCCGGAAATGATTTCCTCCCTGATTCTGCAGAAGGTGTGCCGGGACGCAGAAAAGTATGCAGGGGAAGAAGAAGTCAAAGACGTGGTCATTACCGTGCCGGCCTATTTTGACGACGCCCGGCGGACCGCCACAAAGCAGGCAGGAATGCTGGCGGGACTGAATGTCCTGGACATTCTGAACGAGCCTACGGCTGCGGCGGTTGCCTTTGGCCTGGGCAGGGAATTCAAAGGCAGGATTCTGGTATACGACCTGGGCGGCGGAACCTTTGACGTTACCATTATGGATATCGACGACGGGAAATTTACCGTGCTGGCTACCGGAGGAGACCCCCAGCTTGGCGGGATAAATTTTGACCAGGAGATTTCCGGCCTTATTATCAAAAAGCTGGAAGAGCAGGGAATTTCGGTGGATTATGAGGACGATGAACGGATGGCGGAAATCCGGGAAAAGGCAGAGACTACCAAAAAGCAGCTCACGAACGTGGAGCATTCCCATCCGGTTTTCCGGTTCCGGGAAGACGGAAAAACCCAAAATGTGCGTCTGGATATTTCCAGGGAAGAGTTCGAAGCGGCTGCGGAGCAGCTGATGAGAAGAACCCAGTTTATCATAGAAGACGTTATGAAACAGAAAGAGATTACCTGGGAACAGATTGATGAAATCATTATTGTAGGCGGTTCTACCAAAATGCCCATTGTGATAAAGTGGCTGGAAAACCTTTCAGGAAAGACTATTTCCAGAGAGGTAGATCCGGATACCGTGGTGGCAAAAGGAGCGGCGATTTTTGCCAGCACAGTATCAAAAAGGGCAGAAAACCAGGAAACCGGAAGTGCGGCGTCAGAAGCGGGGGAAGTGCCATCCGGCGGCCTGGTGATTTCAGACGTGACCTCCCAGTCTCTGGGAATTGTTTCGATAGACCCGGCAGACCCTGTGGGGAAAAAAGAAGTGAATTCGGTGATTATTCCAAACAATACCGCGATTCCGGCAAAGCGCTCCCGTGAATTCCGGACGGTAGTGGAGAATCAGACCTCTGTTAAAATTCAGGTAACAGAAGGGAACGACCCGGAACTGGAATATGTCAATATTATTGGAGAGACGGTACTGCAGATTCCGCCGTACCCGAAGGGTTCTCCCATTGAAGTGATTTTTGCGTACGACGCGAACCAGATGGTTTACGTGGAAGTTATCGACCTGGTGGCCCAGAAGAGTCTGGGAACGTTTGACATTGAGAGACGGTCCAACCTGACGGCGGAACAGCTTGCTCAGGCAGAAGAAACTGTCCGGCAGACCAGTGTAGAATAGCCTGCCGGAAAGGGAGGAGAGCGGGAAGCGTAGTGGAAATTATCCGGTATTTTGCGGGGGAGTAAAAAAATTCCCGCAAAGTGACACACGACATTGCGCAGCGGGCGCAGACGTTCTGTCATAAAGAAAAATAACCGTATACAGAAGGAAAGGAGAAAGAAAATGATTGATTACACAGAGGGCGCAGGAGTGCCTTACCACATTCAGACAAATCCGGAAAAAGTAGGAAAATACGTTATCATGCCGGGAGACCCGAAACGGTGCCGGAAGATTGCAAAGTTTCTGGATAATGCGGAACTGATAGCGGACAGCCGGGAGTACGTAACGTATACGGGATACCTGGAAGGGGAAATGGTCAGTGTGACATCCACGGGAATCGGGGGGCCGTCAGCGGCCATAGCCATGGAAGAACTGCACCAGTGCGGCGCGGACACCTTTATCCGGGTAGGCACCTGCGGAGGCATGCAGCTGGACGTCAAAGGCGGAGATCTGATTGTGGCAAACGGCGCCGTCCGTATGGAGGGAACGTCAAAGGAATATGCGCCGATTGAGTATCCGGCAGTGGCGGATTTTGAGGTCACAAAGGCGCTGGCCGACGCGGCGGAAAAACTGGGATTTACTTATCACGTAGGAGTGGCACAGTGCAAGGATTCTTTCTACGGACAGCACGAGCCGGAGGTAAAGCCGGTGGGCTATGAGCTTCTGAATAAATGGGATGCCTGGGTAAAATGCGGAGCCCTGGGTTCCGAGATGGAATCCGCAGCGCTTTTTATTGTGGGAAGCTGCCTGCGGGTCCGGGTAGGTACGGTGCTGCTTGTTATTGCAAATCAGGAACGGGCGAAAGCCGGTCTGGACAATACACAGGTGCATGACACGGAAGGGGCTATCCGCACGGCAGTGGAAGCTGTCCGGAGCATGATTCGAAAAGAAAAGGAGAAAAACTGATGACAGAGGAAAAGACATTAAGCCGGGAGGCGCTGAAAATGCGTGAGTTTTCCTATAGTCCTTATTCCCATTTCCGGGTCGGGGCAGCGCTTCTGGATAAACAAGGGAACATTTATACGGGATGCAATATTGAAAACAGCTCTTATTCGCCTTCGAACTGTGCAGAACGGACTGCTTTTTTTAAGGCAGTCAGCGAGGGGATTCGTGAGTTTGAAGCCATCGCCATTGCAGGAGGGCCGGAAGGAGCGCAGGAGCTGAATTACTGCCCTCCCTGCGGAGTGTGCCGGCAGGTAATGCGTGAGTTCTGTGAAGATGATTTTAAGATTATTTTAGTCAAATCAGAGGAGGAATATAAAGTATTCACTCTGGGAGAACTGCTTCCGCAAAGCTTCTGGGCAGACTTTTGAGGAGGAGAGAGTTAATGCTGGAACATATATTATTCGACCATACCATTTTAAAAGCGGACGCCACCAGGGAGCAGGTAAAAAAGGTATGTAAGGAGGCCCTGGAGCAGGGATTTGCCTCCGTATGCGTCAACTCTTATTATACAGCTTATGTGGCAGAGCTTTTAAAGGACAGCGAAGTAAAGACCTGTACAGTAGTAGGCTTTCCCCTTGGCCAGATGAGTACCCGGGCGAAAAAGGAAGAAACCCCGGCCGCCGTGGAGGACGGTGCAGAGGAAATCGATATGGTGCTGAACATCGCGGCCCTGAAAGACCGGATGTTTGATGTGGTGGAAGAGGATATCCGTGCGGTAAAAGAGGTCTGCGGGCCGGAGGTGCTGCTGAAGGTGATTATTGAGACCTGCCTTCTGACGGATGAGGAGAAAATCGAGGCTTGTACGCTGGCGAAGGCAGCAGGGGCAGATTTTGTGAAGACCTCCACCGGATTTTCCACCGGAGGGGCCAAAGTGGAGGACGTGGCCCTGATGCGGAAGACTGTAGGGGAATCCATGGGGGTGAAGGCCAGCGGCGGAATCCATGACAGAGAATTTGCCGAAAGGCTGGTGGAAGCAGGGGCAAACCGTCTGGGGACCAGCGCCACAATGACGATTGTGAAAGAATGAAAACAGCCTCCGGGTAAGGACGGAAGTGTATAGAAAAGGAGAAGGCAGATGAACCAGGAACAGCTGAAAAAACTGCCGAAGGCAGAACTGCACTGCCATCTGGACGGCTCTCTTTCACCGGATTTTATCCGGGAGCGTCTGGGGCGGGAAGTGGCCGCGGAGGAGCTGATGGTAAGTCCGGACTGCCGGAATCTGGCGGAATATCTGGAAAAATTTGACATCCCCCTTTCCTGCATGCAGGATGAGGCAGGACTGAAGGGCGCCGGGTATGATTTTATCCGTACGGTTTCCCGGGAAAATATGCGGTACGTGGAGGTGCGGTTTGCGCCCCTTTTCTCCGTCCATGACGGGCTGAACACAGAAAAGGTGCTGACTGCCGTCCTGGAAGGACTGGAACAGGGAAAGCAGGAATTTGGAACCCGGTATCAGGTGATTGTCTGTGCCATGCGGAACCATTCTTTTGAAGAAAATCTGGGCATGTTAAAGACGGCAAGGGCATTCCTCGGGCAGGGAGTCTGTGCCGCAGACCTGGCCGGAGATGAAGCGTCCTGGCCCATGTCCGGCTTTACCGGCCTTTTTGAGGAAGTCCGTAAGATGGGATTCCCCTATACCATTCATGCAGGAGAATGCGGCAGTGTGCAGAATATCATAGATGCCGTAAAGTGTGGAGCCGCGCGTATCGGACACGGTACTGCCATGAGAGGGAATCCGGAAGTGCAGAAACTGTGCCGGGAAAAGCATATCGGCATCGAGATGTGCCCCATCAGCAATCTGCAGACAAGGGCGGTGGAAAGTACCGCCCAGTATCCCATGCGGGAATTTCTGGACGCCGGACTTCTGGCCACAATCAATACGGACAACCGGACGGTCAGCGGAAGTTCTGTGACAAAGGAACTGGAATTCATTCAGAAAGAATACGGCGTCCGGGATGAGGAAGTACTGCTTCTTATGCGAAATGCCGTTTCAGTATCTTTTGCTCCGGACGAAGTAAAAGCAGAACTTCTGAAAGAAATGAAATAATAGTATGATAATGTGAAAAAGTCTCTGGCAAACGGATAGCCAGAGACTTTTTATATAGCGGGGAACTTCGTTCCCCGCTATATTCTGTTTCTGTCGCCCCATTCGCACATGCCGTCCAGAATGGGAATCAGGGATTTGCCCCGCTCGGTCAGGCTGTATTCCACTTTTGGCGGAATCTGAGGATATTCTTCCCGGTGAACCAGCTGGTCCGCTTCCAGTTCTTTCAGGGTAGAACTGAGCGTCTTGTAGGAAATGCCTCCGATATATTTTTTCATCTCATTAAAACGGACCACACCGAATTCCATCAGCGTATAGAGAATGGTCATCTTGTATTTCCCGTTAATCAGGGACAGTGTATAGCTGAAGCCGGTGGTACTGAGATTTTCGTTTGAGATACAGCGTTTACCCATAAAGCACTCTCCTTTTAGTAAGTATATAACTTTAATGCAAGTACCTAACTTCAATGTGCGTACTTGTTTTTTTGTATATTCTTGCTATGATTATAATATCAGCAGCAGGAAAAGTCAATTCTGCGGATTTTAAAAAGGAGGAGTTACATAGTTATGAGTAAAAAAGTAGTTGTAATTACAGGAAGTCCCCGGAAAAACGGGAACAGCTTTGCCATGACAGAGGCTTTTATCAAAAAAGCGGAGGAAAACGGACATCAGGTGACCAGATTTGACGCAGCCATGAGTAATGTGGGCGGATGCCATGCCTGTGAAACTTGTTTTAAGAGCGGGAAAGCCTGTTCTTTCGATGATGATTTTAATACCATTGCTCCGGCAATCCTGGAAGCAGATGTTATCGTATTTACTATGCCGGTTTACTGGTATTCCATTCCGGCACAGATAAAAGGCGTGATTGATAAGCTTTATTCTTTCTGCGTGGCGGGAAAAGAGGTGGCCGGAAAAGAATGTGGGCTGATTGCCTGCTGTGAAGAAGACGACATGTCTGTACTGGACGGCGTACGGATACCGGTAGAGCGTTCCGCAGCTCTGCTGAAATGGCATATGATGGGTGAAGTTCTGGTTCCCGGCGTTTTAAATACCGGAGATATTGAAAAGACAGACGGATGTGCCCAGGCTGAGGCTCTGGCCGATAAAATTGTTTAGAAAAGGAGAAGAAAAATGAGTAAAAAGATTGTAATTTTAAATGGAAGCCCCCGGAAAAAAGGAAATACTTCTGCTCTGGTAAAAGCGTTTACAGAGGGAGCAGAAAGCGCAGGAAACACAGTAACGGAATTTTTCTTAAACGGGATGGATATCCACGGATGCCGCGGATGCTTCGGCGGTCACAGCAGCCAGGAATGTCCCTGCGTCCAGAAGGATGATATGAATCAAATCTATCCCGCCGTAAAGGAATGTGATGTGGTTGTGCTGGCTTCCCCGCTCTATTACTGGAACATGAGCGGTCAGCTCCGTACTGCCGTGGACCGTCTCTTCGCCCTGGAAGAAGGCGACGGAAATCTGCTTCGTGGAAACGGCAGATCCTCCGCGCTTCTGATGGCAGCGGAAGGAAACGGCTTTGATGATGTCGTTCTCTATTACGACCATCTGATGGAACACCTGCGGTGGAAGAATCTGGGCTACGTACTGGCCGGAGGAAACGGGGACATTGGAGACATCGAAGGCAAACCAGAGATTCAGAAGGCCTTTGACCTCGGAAAATCCATTCGGTAAAGACAGAATTGTTTCTAAATTGTAGTGGGGGACGGGTACCGGCCAGCCGGTACCCGTCCCCCATTAACTAAATTTTTCTTTGTATCCCTCTCCCCAGGACCACATGGCGTCCAGCACCGGTTTGAGACTTTTGCCCAGGTCGGTCAGACTGTATTCTACCTTCGGCGGAACTTCCGCATAGACCTTCCGGTTCACCAGTCCTTTGCTTTCCATATCTCTAAGCTGGGCGGTGAGCACTTTCTGGGATACGTGTCCGATTGATTTTTTCAGTTCTCCGAACCGTTTGGTTCCGGGCATTAAATCTCTTAGAATAAGCACCTTCCATTTATCTCCAATTAACATCAGGGTTGTTTCTACCGGGCAGGCCGGCAGTTCGTTGCTTTCCTGCATTTTCTCTGCTCCTTTCCAATAGTTTCTTTTTGGTAACTATAGCACAATGAAGTGCTTACTTTACAAAAACTCCCTACAGTCATATTATAAACTTGCAAGATGAAAAAAGCAAATGAAAAAAATCATTAAGGAGGTCTTTGACATGAAAGAAGTAGTAGAATTTTTACAGGAAAACCCGGTACAGTACCTGGCCACAGTAGGACGTGACGGAAAGGCAAAATGTCGTCCCTTTATGTTTGCAGGTGAGCTGGATGGAAAACTCTGGTTCTGTACAAACAACACCAAGGACGTTTATAAGGACATGCAGGAAAACCCGAACGTGGAAGTATCGGTATCCAGCCCGTCTTATGCCTGGATTCGGCTGAACGGCGAGGCCGTTTTTGAGGACAACATGGCTGCGAAAGAAATGTGCATCCAGAATCCGATTGTAAAAGGACAGTACGGCGAGGCGACCAACCCGATTTTTGAGGTGTTCTATCTGAAAGACGCCCATGCAGTTATCGCTGACTTCTCCGGAAATCCGCCGAAAGAGTACACACTGTAATGGAAAAACAGTAATTACCCAAAAAAGAACGATAAGCAGGAACGTCCGGACCCTTACCGCAGTAGCCGTGCTTTCGGCCGTTTCGTTCCTGCTGGCATTTTTCGAGTTCCCGGTTCCGCTGTCCCCTTCCTTTGCGAGGATGGATCTGTCGGATTTACCCGCGCTTATCGGGGCCTTTGCCTACGGCCCGCTGGCAGGTATTATGACAGAACTGATAAAAAATGTACTGCAGTTACTGTCCTCTTCGACCGGCGGAGTCGGAGAACTTGCCAACTTTATCATGGGAAGCAGTTTCGTGGGAATCGCCGGCCTGATTTATCAGGCGCATAAGACAAAAAAGAGGGCGCTTGCTGCCTGCCTGGCAGGAAGTCTGGTTATGGGAATCGTGGCGGCAGCAGTGAATTATTTTATTCTGCTTCCCGTATTTGAGACATTTATGCCGCTGGAGCAGCTTATCGCTTCTTTTGGCGCATTCATTCCCTTTATCCGGACAAAACTGGACGTGGTACTGTTCAATGCCTTTCCCTTTAACCTGCTGAAAGGACTCGCTATCAGTATGGTTACCATGCTGTTATACAAGCGGCTGACCCCTGTACTTAAGGGCAGACAGAATTAGGAGGTATCTTCATGGAAGCAAAAGATTATCTGAAATATATTGTGGAAGAGATCCATTCTACGGTCTTTGCCACGGTGGACCGGGAGGGCCGGCCCGTAACCTGCGCCATAGACATGATGGATTATGATGAAAACGGACTCTATTTTCTGACGGCAAAAGGCAAGCGCTTTTATGAGCGGCTAAAGGAAAATGAAAATGTCGCTTTCACGGCCATGAAAGGAGAAGATACCCTCTCCTGCGTCGCAGTTTCCATTCAGGGACGGGCAAAAGAACTGGGACCGGAAAAGCTGCCGGAGCTGTTTGAGAAGAATCCTTACATGAAAAGCATTTATCCGGATGAACGCTCCCGCAGTGCCCTGACGGTATTTCAGATATATCAGGGGACGGGCGAATGGTTCGACCTTTCCAAAAAACCGATAGAACGGGCCGCTTTTTCTTTTGGCGGGGCCCGGGAAAAAGCGGAAGGTTATGTGATAACGGATAAGTGTATCGGCTGTAAGCTGTGCTATTCCAAATGTCCTCAGAAATGTATTGATATCAGCAAAAAACCTGCAGTGATTCAGCAGGAGCACTGTCTGCACTGTGGAAACTGCTATGAGATCTGTCCCGCACGGGCGGTAGAACGAAAGTGATGTCAGTCAAAGAAAAAGAATCTTCCATTTAGATTTGACAGGTATGAATCTGCAAAAACCGGTCATAATAAAACCATCAAAAATATGTACAAACTTGACACCATGTGCTACAATAGTGTCAAGTTATAACAAGAGAGGTGATGTTATGACCGATTTAGATTCTTTGAAAAAACTTGTCAGAGAAAATGGCTATCTATATACGAAAGACGTAACCAGCGCAGGGATTCGCCGGGAACAGCTCAAAAAATATCTGGATGAAGGCAGTCTGATTCGGGAAAGCCGGGGAATCTATTCCTTTGCGGA
>DSTFC04002__coassemble_805_pt1 | contig 29597 bp, 27 predicted proteins | sample DSTFC04002__metabat2_high_PE_021 | metagenome-assembled genome bin DSTFC04002
CGCAGATTATCAGAAGTTAGGGAACAGTGTACAAAGGATGGGGATGAGAGTATGGACAGAATCAGTCAGATATGGCCGGCCTGGCATACCGTGGAGCTGATTGGCCGGGGCGCTTATGGCGAAGTATATAAGGCGAAGAGGGAGATTCAGGGAGAAACCTTTTACAGTGCGGTAAAGGTAATTCAGATACCCCGGGAAGAGGGAGAAGTCCGGGAAATGATAAGCGACGGAATGACCAGCCAGTCGATTCAGTCCTATTATCAGTCCATTGCCAAAGGCGTGATGAATGAAATCCGGACGCTGGAGACCCTGAAATCTGCCGGAAATGTAGTAAATATTGAAGATTTTGACGTGCGGGAGCGGGAGGACGCCATCGGGTGGGAAGTCTATATCCGGATGGAACTTCTGCAAAATCTGGACGCCTACCGCAGGGAGCACCCTCTGGATGCCCGGGAAGTGGCAAAACTGGGAAGCGATATCTGCAAGGCGCTGGAATACTGCGAGCAGAGTCATATTATCCATCGGGATATCAAACCTTCCAACATCTTTGTGGACCGGTACGGGAATTTTAAACTGGGCGACTTCGGGATTGCGAGACAGATGGAAAAGACCCAGGGCACTCTCTCCCGGAAGGGTACGGAACTTTACATGGCGCCCGAAGTGCGGTTTGGGGAGAGCGGCAGCAGCTACAATGTGGACCTTTACTCTCTGGGACTGGTGATGTACCGGCTTTTAAACCGGAACCGGATGCCCTTTGAACCCCTGCCTTCCGAGAAAGAATTTCTCCTTCAGCAGGACAAAGAAGAAGCCCTGGTGCGGCGGCTGAAAGGGGAAGAGCCATCCCCTCCGGCAGACGCGGATCCGGTGCTGGGGAGTATCATTCTGAGAGCCTGCCAGGCAGAGAAAGAAAAGCGTTACCAGAGCGCCCGGCAGATGCGCCAGGACCTGGAAAGCTGGAGCCGGAACGGGCAGAGGACAGCCTCCGGACCGGCAGATAAGATGGCCGGGACAGGAGCAGAAGCCGGCGGAACTGTGAAGAATGAGGAAGATACTCCGGTTAAGGAGAGCCGGAACCCATATGCGGACAGTACGGGAGACCGCCTGGATGAGACGGTTTCCGTGTTTGGCGAAAGGAAGACAGACTTTTCAGAAACAGACGCGGCAAGAGCAGATTCGGCAGAGGTGGCAGAGAATCTGACCATAGAGGGCCGGAAGCTGGGAGAAGAGCCTCCGCTGTATTCCTCCCGGCAGTACAGAAGCACGGACTACGGGAAGCCGGAAAAAAGCGGGAAGAAGAACCGGTATGCTTTTATCGCTGCGGCGGCTGTGCTGGTAGTGGCGCTGGTGGCGGGAATCTGGTACTTCCGGGCCCAGGCTGCCAGAAACGGGCTTTTTGAAGCGGCACAGAGCAGTCTGGAAGCAGAGGACTACGAAGCGGCCAGAACGCAGTTTGAAGAAGGAGTGGAAACCTATCCGGAAGATGAAAGAGGATACCTGGGGCTGGCGGAAGTATACGGGGCTCAGGGGGAATATGAAGAGGCTCTTGATGTACTGGACGAGGGCAAAAGTGCCTGCCGGGATGAAGACGGGGAAATTCCCCTGCTAATTTCAGAGATGGAAGCGCGGCAATATACGGATAAGGTGGCGGAAGCTGACGGACTGGCAGAGGCCGGGGACTTTGATGGGGCGGAAGCAGCCTACCAGGAGGCCATCGGTATGGACGATTCCCGGACGGAGGCTCCGGCCGGACTGATGACGCTTTTTATCCGGCTGAACCGCGTCAATGAGGTGGAAGTTTATCTGGATGCCGGGCAGTATTCTTTTTCCGAAAGCGAGACAGAGAATCTGCGGGACGCCTGCGCCCTGCAGCAGATATACAGCATGATGCAGTCTTCGGATTATGCCGGACTGCTGGCTTATTTTAAGGGAGACAAAGCGCAGCTCGGAGATGGGATTTACTACTACCAGAACGGGCAGAAACTGGATGAGATTACGGAGGGTTCCGGCATGATTCTCAGCACGGCGGGGGTCTATACCGGGGACATTCAGGACAGTCAGCGAAATGGAAACGGAAAGCAGTTCGGGGTTTACGATGATTCCGATACCCAGTACACTGTGACAGAGGGAGTCTGGAGCGGGGACGTGGCCAATGGACAGTGTACGTTTTCCAGTTATGCCATTCCTTATAGCATTAACGGAGAATGGAGCGAATGGAACTGGACCTATACAGGAAATGTTACGAATAATCTGTTTAACGGGGACATTACGGTAAACTGGAGCAGAACAGACGGCAGTGAGGCGGACGTGGGTACTGCTCATGCGGACAATGGTACCTGGTCCAGTATTCGGGAAGAATCCGGCCAGGAGGGAACCGAGTATGTGTTCCTGGAAGGAACTCAGACAAATGTTTACTGGGTATCTGTTACGGAGGAAGGGCTGTCTAACCAGGGTATCTGGAGAGCATATGACTATTAAAAAAGAGGAAGCGTTTTATGGACAGAATCAATGAAATATGGCCCAAGTGGCATACCGAAGAGCCCATTGGCCAGGGCGCCTATGGCCGGGTGTTTAAAGTAAGGCGGGAAGAGCTGGGAGAGGTTTTTTACAGCGCCGTCAAGGTTATCCGGATTCCCCAGGACGAGGGAGAAATCCGGGAGATGATAAGCGACGGAATGACCAGCCAGTCTATCCAGTCCTACTATCAGTCCATTGTCAAAGGACTGATGAACGAAATTCGGGTGCTGGATACCTTAAAATCCGCCGGAAATGTGGTAAATATCGAAGAATTTGAAGTCCGGGAGCGGGAGGACGGAATCGGCTGGGAGGTCTTTATCCGCATGGAGCTTCTGGAAAATCTGGACTTGTACCGGAGAAACCATCCGATGGGCCCCCGGGAGGCGGCAAAGCTGGGGGCGGATATCAGCAGTGCCCTGGATTACTGTGAAAAATCCCGGATTATCCACCGGGACATTAAGCCTTCCAATCTCTTTGTGGACGGGTACGGAAACTTCAAGCTGGGGGATTTTGGAATCGCGCGGCAGATGGAGAAAACCCAGAGCACCCTTTCCCGAAAAGGAACGGAGATGTACATGGCCCCGGAGGTCTGCCTGGGGGAAAGCGGAAGCAGTTACAACGTGGATATCTATTCCCTGGGGCTGGTGATGTACCGGCTTTTGAACCGGAACCGGATGCCTTTTGAGCCCCTTCCGTCGGAAAAAGAGGCTCTGCTCCCCCGGGACAAGGAAAGCGCCCTGCTTCGGCGGATTCAGAAAGAACCCTTTCCTGCCCCGGCGGATGCGGACGATGAGCTGGGAAGGATTATCCTGAAAGCATGTGAACCGGACAGAACCAGGAGATACCAGCATGCCGGGGAGATGCGCCGGGATTTGGAGAACTGGTTCCGGAAGCAGGGAGCGGAAACCGGATTCCGGGAGGAAGAAGAAAGCTGGAAGGTATTTCCGCAGGAGACGGCAGAGGCAGATACTGCCGGTACTTCGGAGCCTTCCGGGGCCCAGAACCGGGATTTTCAGGAGGAAAAAACGGTATCCGTATTTACGGAAAGACAGGAACAGCCGAAGCAGGCGGAACCGCAGACGACGGCTGCGGAAGCGGAGCCAGAGCCTGTATCTGAACCGGAAGAAGGGCCGGAGCCGAAGCCTGTATCCGGGCAGGAAACGGAGCAGGCGTCCGGGCCGGATATGACGCCGGGCTTTCAGTTCCGTTCCCATACGGTGCCCGGGGAGGGAGAAAAGAACGGAACCGGAGAATCCCGGAAGAAAAAGCCCTGGTGGGCTCTGGGAATTGCGGCCCTGCTCGTAGTGGCGCTGGTCATCTTTTTCGTGAACAGAACGAGAGTACCATCGGAAGAGGAGGCACGGGAAACCCTGCAGGAAACCGGGCTGGACGAGGGACTTTTTACAGAACTTCCGCTGACCGCGACCACGGAAGAAATCGGGAACTGGCTGACAGAGGCGGGATACGAGTATGAAGATTCGGATATGGGAATTTCTTTTACAGCAGGAGACTGGCAGGGGAGCATTCATAGTGGATATCTGGATTTAACCTGGAACAGCCAGGAGGCCGGCGAAGCGGACCGTGCCACGTATAATGCCCTTATCGGTTATTTTGAAAACGGGGATTTCTATGAAATGTACACATCGGAAGAAACAGAAGACCAGTATAACTGTGGAGATGATACGAATAATTTTAGTGTGACTTATGGCAGACCAGCCGGAAGTCTTTCCGTCTCCAGGCAGGAAATTCCGGAGATGGATACAGCTTCCATAGATATCCAGCCCCAGGTTATCGCCGAATGTCCGGTGTCCAGTCTGGAAGAAGCCTGCCAGTGGCTGGATGAAAACGAATATTCCTACACGGAAACAGATACTCCGGGAGTAGAGATTCCGGCGTTTGCGGAAGAGGTTATAGACATCAGTTTTTATGAGGATTTTACTTCCACCTTTTTCTATATTCAGGCCAGCAACACAGAAGAAGTATATGAGACATGCGTGGAGCAGATGGAAGAGTATCTGGGCGTGTCCGGAGAGCAAAGTGACCGGGACAATGGCGGCGGGTGGAGCCTGGATATGGACGGAAGAATTATTTCCATAGATTACACGGTATCATACAAAGCGGTCTCCATTGATTTTGCCCAATAAGGAGCGATACTGAAGCCTCGCAGAGGCGACGGGTGCGCATGCGGGTGGGCTGTGAATAGTAACCCTAACCAGAAGAAATTTTTACAATTCTCTTGACACAGTCTGTAAGTAGTGTTATATTACAAATAGAACAGATAAAAGGGTTCTGTTCTTACAGTGAGACGATGGATTCCCCGGGACTGTTCCCGGGGAGTTTTTATACAGAATGGGAAAGGAGGATGGTAACATGGCGGCAAAAAGAGATTATTACGATGTGCTGGGCGTGGGAAGAGATGCCGATGCCAGCGCGATAAAAAAAGCTTACCGGAAACTTGCGAAGAAATATCATCCGGATACCAGCCCTGGTGACAAAGAGGCGGAGCGGAAATTTAAAGAGGTTACGGAAGCGTATAATGTGCTGAGTGATGAAGAAAAGAAGAAACTGTATGACCAGTTTGGGCATGCGGCCTTCGATGAGGGATTCCAGGGCGGAGGAGCCCAGGGAGGTCCCTATGGCCGGGCGTACAGAAGTCCGGGCGGAAGCTATCAGGAGTTTCATTTTGAAGGCGGAAATATGGACGATATCTTTCAGGATATTTTTGGGGATATTTTCCATGGCGGACAGAGCGGCAGTTCCGGAAGCAGCCGGTTCAGTGGATTCGGTGGCAGTGGATTTGGAAGCGGCGGATTCTCCGGGAACAGTTTCCACGGCGGAAATTTCCGCTCGAAAGGGCAGGATGCCCATGCGCGGGTGACAGTGAGCTTTGATGAGGCGGCCTTTGGATGTGACAAGGTCATCAGTCTCCAGGACCCGGATACGGGAAAGACGGAGTCCCTTCAGGTACACATTCCGGCGGGCATCGACACGGGAAAAAGTGTAAGGCTCCGTGGAAAAGGCGGCGCCGGTTATAACGGCGGCGAGCCGGGCGATTTGCTTCTGGAAATTACGGTGGCGGAAAAACCCGGATATGAACGGAAGGGCATGGACGTCTATACGACAGCGAGAGTTCCCTTTACGACAGCGGTATTTGGCGGTGAGGCCCGGGTTCACACGCTGTACGGCGACGTGATGTGCAGGATTCATCCGGGAACCCAGTCCGGTACAAAAATCCGGCTGAGAGGAAAAGGAATCGTTTCCATGAAGGACGCTTCCGTTCACGGAGACCAGTACGTGACCGTGCAGATAGAAGTGCCTTCCAGTCTGAATGCGAAGGCAAGACAGAAATTAAAAGAGTTCCAGGCGGCATGCCAGGAACAGGAAGGTCATTCATCGGGCCGTTCCGGAAGCGGCAAATACCGGAATGGACATGCGGCTTAACCTTTCGAATCTATCCTGACTGCAGATTCAGCCGGGCCCGGAGTAAATTCCGGGACCCGGCTGAATCTGTTTTTGATATGTGATATGTGATATTAGTTAGTGTGCCATTCCCAGTTGCGGATTTCTTCCAGGTCCTGGCCGTATTCCGCAATGTACTGCTTGTGTTCTACCAGTTTGTCGTTCATCTTCTGAATGAGGAAGGAACCTTTGTTGCCAAGCTGGGGCAGGTGCATGATGGCGTCTTTTACCAGGTTGAACCGGTCAATCTGGTTCTGGACACGCATGTCAAAGGGAGTGGTAATCGTACCTTCTTCCAGGTATCCGTGAACGGACATGTTGTGGTTATTCCGCTCGAAGGTCAGCTCGTGAATAAGGGTCGGATAGCCGTGGAAGGCAAAAATTACCGGTTTGTCTTTTGTAAAGATTGCGTCGTATTCTGCGTCGCTTAATCCGTGAGGATGTTTGTGGTCGGACTGCATTTTGAACAGGTCCACTACGTTTACGACACGGATTTTCAGCTCCGGCATTTCATCCCGGAGAATGGTAACGGCGGCCATCATTTCCAGTGTGGGCGTGTCGCCGCAGGAAGCCATGACAACATCCGGTTCCTGGCCGTAGTCATTGCTTGCCCATTCCCAGATACCAATACCCTGGGTGCAGTGTTTTACCGCCTGCTCCATGGACAGCCACTGACAGCTCGGGTGCTTGGAGGCCACGATGGCATTGACGTAGTTTTTGCTCTTGATACAGTGGTCAAAGCAGGAGAGCAGGCAGTTGGTATCCGGCGGGAGATACATCCGCACGACGTCTGCTTTTTTATTGGCAATATGGTCCAGAAATCCCGGGTCCTGATGGGTAAATCCGTTGTGGTCCTGCTGCCATACATTAGAGGTCAGGATAAAGTTCAGGGAGGCTATGGGCTGTCTCCAGGAAAGCTGGTTGCAGACCTTAAGCCATTTTGCGTGCTGGGCGGCCATGGAGTCCACGATACGGATAAATGCCTCGTAGCTTGCGAAGAAGCCGTGGCGCCCGGTGAGCAGATAGCCTTCCAGCCAGCCTTCGCACATATGCTCGCTGAGCATACCGTCCATGATACGGCCGTCTCTTGCCAGGCAGTCGTCGGTTTCCAGAAGTCCGGCGTTCCAGTCACGGTTCTGTTCTTCGAATACTTTGTACAGCCGGTTGGACATGCTTTCGTCGGGTCCGAAAATACGGAAGTTCTTGTTTTCTTTATTCAGTTTGAAGATATCCCGGATAAATCCGCCCAGTTCAATCATATCCTGAGCCTTGGTTTTTCCGGGTTCTACTTCGATGCCGTAGTCACGGAAATCCGGGAGACGCAGATCTTTCAAAAGCAGACCGCCGTTTGCGTGGGGATTGGAGCCCATGCGGGCATTTCCCTTCGGGGCCAGTTCGGCCAGTTCCGGAATGAGGCGGCCGTTTTCGTCAAAGAGCTCCTCGGCATGGTAGCTTTCCAGCCATTCTTTCAGAAGGTCCAGATGTTCCGGTTTTTCCATGGTAAGAGGTACCTGATGAGCCCGGAAGGAACCTTCAATCTGCTGTCCGTCTACCACCTTCGGTCCGGTCCACCCCTTGGGGGTGCGCAGGACAATCATCGGCCATACCGGACGTTCCGGGTCGTTGTTTTCCCGGGCATGCTTCTGGATGGCCCGGATTTCTTCGATAACGGTATCCATGGTTTCGGCCATTTTCCGGTGCATGGTCATCGGGTCATCCCCTTCTACGAAGTAGGGCTTCCAGCCGCAGCCTTTGAAGAAGCTTTCCACTTCCTCATGGGAGATACGGGAGAAAATGGTCGGGTTGCTGATTTTATATCCGTTCAGATGGAGAATCGGAAGGACAGCCCCGTCGGTAATGGGATTCAGGAATTTGTTGGACTGCCAGGAGGTGGCCAGAGGGCCGGTTTCTGCCTCGCCGTCGCCAACTACTGCGGTGGCAATCAGGTCCGGATTGTCAAATACGGCTCCGAAAGCGTGGGCGATGGAATAGCCGAGTTCGCCGCCTTCGTTGATGGAACCGGGGGTCTCCGGCGCGCAGTGGCTGGGCATTCCGCTGGGGAAGGAGAACTGTTTGAACATTTTTTTCATTCCCATTTCGTCCTGACTGATATTCGGGTACACCTCGCTGTAGGTGCCTTCCAGCCAGGTGTTTGCAATCATGAAGTTTCCGCCGTGTCCCGGGCCGGATAAAAGAATCATATCCAGGTCATACCGTTTGATGACACGGTTGCAGTGTACGTAGACGAAGTTCTGTCCGGGTACGGTTCCCCAGTGGCCCACGATTTTTTTCTTGATGTGGTCCATGGTCAGGGGCTCTCTTAACAGCGGGTTGTCCAGCAGGTACAGCTGTCCTGCGGAAAGATAGTTTGCGGCCCGCCAGTATGCGTTCATTTTTTCCAGCATTTCCTGGCAAAGGGGCTGTTTTTCCAGGCATTCATTTTTTTCTGCCATTTCCTTACTCTCCTTTTCGTTGTTGTAAAAGTTTTACCATGGAAAGCATAGCATGGAAAGGGTCATACCGTAAAATAAAATTATTCTATCTCATTCATAACATTCTGATATGGATAAGGGGGATTCTTGACAGCAGGGGGAAAACAGGGGAAAATAAAAAGAAGAGTAAGGAGGGTGAAATACCATGGATAATCTGGTTTTCAGTCTGAACGCCACAGTGCCGGTTTTTCTTCTGATGGTACTGGGGCTTTTTTTCCGCAGACTGGGATGGATAGATGAAGCATTTGCGTCGAAGATGAATAAATTTGTGTTTCTGGTTCCCCTGCCGGTGCTGGTTTTTGAAGACCTGGCCACAGTGGATTTTTCCCAGGTATGGAACCTGAAATTTGTGCTGTTCTGCTTTGGGGCGACCCTGGCAAGTATTGCGCTGGCGGCGCTTCTGTCACTGTTTTTAAAAGACCGGAGCATTCAGGGGGAATTTATCCAGGCCTCCTACAGAAGCAGCGCGGCCCTGCTTGGTATCGCATTTATCCAGAATATATACGGGGACGCGGGCATGGCGCCGCTGATGATTATCGGAAGTGTACCCCTTTACAATATTATGGCCGTGGTGGTGCTGTCCTTTTTCCAGCCTCAGCGGAAAAAGCTGGATGCTGAAGTCTGGAAGCGGACGCTGAAAGGAATTGTGACCAACCCCATTATTATCGGAATTGTTGCCGGCCTTCTCTGGTCGGCCCTTCAGATTCCCATGCCCCCAGTCCTGGAAAAGACCTTTTCCAATGTGGGTGCAGTGGCCACACCCATGGGGCTGATGGCCATGGGAGCCACCTTCGATATCCGGAAGGCCTTCGGAAAGTTCCGGCCCGCCCTTGCAGCCGCCTCCATGAAGCTGGTGGGATACGCACTGATTTTCCTCCCCCTGGCAGTCGCCCTGGGCTTTCGCCGGGAAGAGCTGGTGGCCATTCTGGTCATGCTCGGCTCCGCCACCACCGTAAGCTGCTTCGTCATGGCCCGGAACATGGGGCACGAAGGCGTGCTAACCTCCAGCGTGGTCATGCTCACCACCCTGTTCAGCGCCTTCACCCTGACGGCCTGGCTTTATATTCTCCGCAGTATGGGAATGGTCTGAATTGTTTGGAAATTGTAGTCGGGGACGGGTACAGGCTGGCCGGTACCCGTCCCCGATAAACCGATGAATTATCTCAGAACGAAATACTGTTCATACCAGAGAAGGAATGAATAGACGGTGTAGATTTTTCTATGGAAGTTTCCGACTTTGTTCTTGTGGTCTTCCAGCCATTTGAGCAGGAGATCCCGATTGAAGAATTCGGAAACGAAATCTTTCTGGAACATTTCTTTTACTTTGTTGTAGTACTTGTCCTCACGGAGCCATACCCGGAAGGGGACGAGGAATCCGAGTTTTTTCCGTTTTGCCCAGTCCATGGGGATTTTGGCCAGCGCAGCGGTACGGAAGGCTTTTTTGGTCTCTTTTCCGTCCACGCAGTAGCTGCTCTGGATACCTCTTGCCAGTTTCCACACTTCTTTGTCCAGGTAGGGAACCCGAAGCTCCAGGGAGTGAGCCATGGTCATCTTGTCTGCCTTCAGCAGAATATCATGGGGCAGCCACAGATGCATGTCCAGGAACAGTTTCTTGTGCAGGTCGTCCTGATCTTTGACCTGGTCGAAGTAGGGCTTTGTCACATCCTGGTAACGGAGGCTGCTTTTGTAAGCCGGAGCCAGCACTTCGTCTGCCTCTTCGTTATCCATGATAAATGCCTGGCCGATGTAGGAATCCTCCACGGAGGTGGCGTTCCTCTTCAGGAAGTTCAGTCCCCGGTGGGCGCCTTTGCTTTCCGCCCAGTCTCCCAGTTTCTTCCGCAGGGAAGCGGGAACGACTTTCCGGTATACATCTCCGGATTTGCTGGGCTTATAGGTATCGTACCCGCCGAACATCTCATCGGCGCCTTCCCCGCTTAATACAACCTTGACATCCTTTGCCGCAAGCTCGGAAAGGAAGAAAAGCGGTACCGCGGAGAGATTGGCGTGGGGCTCGTCCGAGTGATACTGCACCTGGGGCAGTACGTCAAAAAACTCATCCGAGGAAATCTCTTTCTTGGCATTGGACATGTGGAGAATCTCGCACAGCTCTTTGGAGTAGGTGGTCTCGTCAAAACCGCCCACCTCAAATCCAACGGAGTAGGTCTTCATGGGCTTCACGGTGGAAGCGATATAACTGGAATCCACACCGCCGGAAAGGAAGGACCCAACCTCCACGTCACTAATCTGGTGGTAATCCACGGATTCCTGGATGGTCTCGCCGATTTTCTTTACGGTCTCGTCAAAGGTCCGGTCCGCCATCTCGTAGGTGGGGTCAAAATATCTGGTCGTCTTAAAATTCTCCCCGTCATAGGTGAAATATGTGCCGGGTTCCAGTTTGAACACGCCCTTAAACATGGTTTCATTCAGGGGAGTATACTGGAAAATCAGGTACATCTTCAGGGCGTCTTTGTTGACTTTTTTCTCAAAAGCCGGGTGGGGCAGGAACGACTTAATCTCGGAACCAAACAGCAGGGTGCCGTTCATCTTCGCATAGTAAAAAGGCTTGATGCCGAAATAATCCCGGGCGCCGTACATGGTGTGATGCTCTTTGTCATAAATCACAAAAGCAAACATACCACGGAGCATGGAGGCCGTCTTCTCCCCATAGGTTTTGTAAGTCTGTAAAATGACTTCCGTATCGGAATTGGTCTGGAATACACAGCCGTGGTTCTCAATCAGGTCCTGGCGGATTTCCTTATAATTATAAATCTCGCCGTTAAAAATAATCACATGCTTTCCGTCTGCGCTGTGAATAGGCTGGGTACCCCCGGCCAGGTCGATGATGCTCAGACGGCGGAAGCCAAGGCCCACATAATCGTCCACGAAACTGCCCTTGCTGTCCGGTCCCCGGTGGGCAATCATCTCTCCCATCTTATCCAGAATCTCTTCTCTATTATAATCTCCAGTGCCATAAAAGCCGGCAAACCCACACATAGTTTCACGTCCTTTCTATCAAATGCATTTATTATAGCATAGGAGAGGGCGCCTTGCCAAGACGGAAAACGAAATTGGAACGGCCCTGCCTGGCGGTTTTCCGGCCGCTGTGGTACACTGGTATAAAATAGGAAAAAGTGGGGAAATATTATGAAGAAGGGAAAAGTCTGGACATATCTGGCGGATATTACCCCCCTCCTGGAGGAAGAAGCCTACCGGAAAGCCCTGGAAAAGGTGCCGGATTTCCGCAGGGAAAAAGCACAGCGGCTGCGTTTCCGGGAGGACCAGGCCCAGAGTGTGGGAGCCTGGCTGCTTCTGACGACGGCCAGAAACGAGCTGGGAGCCTCCCCGGAGCAGCCGTTTAACCTGTCCCATTCCGGGCGGTATGTGCTGGCCACCGTGGGACCGGAAGGGGAAAAAGCCGGATGTGACATTGAGACAGTAAAACGGTTTCACCGGGAAACGGCCCGGAGATTTTTCTGTCCCTCCGAGTACGATACGATTGTAAACGCGGAAGGAGAAAAACAGAAGGAGCTGTTCTACCGGTTCTGGGTACTGAAAGAGAGCTTTATGAAGGCGACCCGGTACGGAATGGTCCTGGGCCTGGACAGTTTTGAAATCCGGCTGGAAGAAGGCCGTGAACCAGTGCTGATGCGGCAGCCGGAAAAGGTAAAGGAAGCGTATTTTTTCCGGGAATTTCAGACGCCCGGGGCAGACGCCCGCATTGCGGTCTGCTCTACCTGCAGGCAGATTCTGGAGCCCGTCTGGCGCCGGCTTTAAGAAAAGGGTGTCGAAAAAAGGGTGATTTTCCACGGGAAATGTGTTAGACTGGACATAATGACGGAGCCGGTCCGGCCGAAACGCCGGAGCGTACAGACGTTATCATACCAGAAAACAGGAAATGCAGATTCTGATTTTAGAAAGGACCGACAGGGATGCGACAGTACAGAGTAATGCAGAGGAGAAAGCAGATGAGGCAGCTTGTTTACGGTATTATAACGGGGGGAATCATCCTTGTCACAGTACTGGTACTGTGCGGGGGAAATACCGTTGACAAGAATAAAAAAGCGGCTGAGGCCGCTTCTGCAGATATAAAGGAAGAAACAGAAGAAATCAGCGTGGAGGAGCTTCTGGCCGGGGACAGCAGACAGGAACAGCTCCGGGCGCTTTACGCGGATTATCCGGAGACCGAGACGATTATCCGGAACCGGTCGGAATATTCCGACGAACTGATTGACTACCTGGCAGGGCACCCGGAGGCCATGGACTGGGTGATTCAGTACCCGGAGGCCATGGCACAGGGGACAGAGGCGATTGACGCAAAAGCGCTGGAGCCGGTGGATGTCAGTGAATACGATTCGGTAAACGGTATTCCCAGATATTATCAGTGGAGTGAGGTCTGGGGCTATGCCTCCTACGGGAGCGGGCAGATTGCCACGGACGGATGCGGGCCCACCAGTCTTTCCATGGTAGTCACGGGGCTTACCGGGGATACGTCCCTTACGCCCAAGCGGATAGCCGATTTTTCCCAGCAGGAGGGCTATTACCTGGAAGACACCGGGACAGACTGGAGCCTGATGAGCCAGGGAGCCGGACAGCTCGGCCTTAAGTGGCAGGAAGTGGACTGGAGCACCAGCGCGATTGTGGCCCAGCTTCAGGCGGGGCATCCCATTATCTGCAGTATGGGGCCGGGAGACTTTACCGACCAGGGACATTTTATTGTCCTGTCCGGCATTACAGCCGACGGAATGATTCAGGTCAATGACCCGAACAGCCGGATAAACAGCGAAAAAGAATGGAGCGCAGATGTCCTGCTTCCTCAGATAAAAGGAATGTGGGCATACTGGGTGTAGACAGAGGCAGGAGCAGAGACTCCTGCTTTTTTATATAACGGATTGCGAACATTGTGTGAACAACAGAGGGAAGACTTGACCTGGAGTGGACTCCAGGCTTTATGATAGACAAAAGACAACAAAAAAGGAGAGTGGGGACTCATGAGGTACAGAGAACTGGAACGGGCCGGACTGAAGTTCAGCGAAATCGGACTGGGCTGCGAAGGCTTTGTGAAAAAGACAAAGGAAGAGACACTGGAAATCTTAAAGAGAGCAAAAGAAGAGGGAATCAACTGCATCGACATGTATGCGCCGGATCCGGAGCTGCGCTCCCGGATTGGCTGGGCCCTTCAGGAGCTGGGCGGCGGATTCGCCGTGGAAGGACATCTCTGCGCAGTCTGGAAGGACGGCCAGTACAAACGGACCCGGAAGCTGGACGAAGTAAAGGAAGGCTTTGAAGATATGCTGACCCGGCTGGGGAGGGACAGCATAGAAGTGGGAATGATTCACTACGTGGACGCCCTGGAGGACTGGGAGACGGTAAAGAAAAACGGGATTCTGGATTATGCGAAGGGACTGAAAGCCGCAGGAAAAATCCAGGCTCTGGGGCTGAGCAGCCACAATCCCCAGGTCGCCCTGGAAGCGGTAAAAAGCGGGGACATCGATGTGCTTTTGTTCAGCGTCAATCCCTGCTACGACTTACAGCCGGCCAGCGAGGATGTGAACGCCCTCTGGGATGAGAAAAATTACGAAAATCAGCTGGTGAACATGGACCCGGAGCGGGAGGAACTGTATGAAGTCTGTCAGCGGATGGGCGTGGGCATCACCGTGATGAAAGCCTTCGGAGGCGGGGACCTGCTGGATGCATCCCTTTCCCCGGCGGGAACCGCACTGACCGTACTGCAGTGCCTCCATTACGCCCTGACAAGACCGGGCGTGGTAAGTATCATGTCCGGCGTGCATTCCGTTCAGGAACTGCTGGCAAACACTGCGTACGAAACGGCCACAGAGGAAGAAAAAGACTACGCCCCGGCGTTTGCCTCCATGCCGAAAATCAGCTGGGAAGGGCACTGCATGTACTGCGGTCACTGCGCGCCCTGCCCGAAAGGAATCGATGTGGCGGCGGTAACCAAATTTTTGAATCTGGTGAAGGCCCAGAAGGAGATGCCGGAGACCGTGCGGGAGCACTACGGGGTGCTGCCCCATAAAGCCTCCGAATGCGTACAGTGCAAAGCCTGCGAGAAACGGTGTCCGTTCCACGTAAAGGTGACAGAGAACATGCGGGAAGCCGCAGAAATCTTCGGGGCATAGGAAGCCCCGGAACCATCAGATATGCCGATTTCAGGAAGGGAGCAGAACATGAAAGACAGACAGATGAGGGAAAGTTAGAAAAAAGCCGCAGATGTAATTCGGCAGGTAAACCAGGTCATTCTGGGAAAAGCAGAAGTAGTGGAAGAAGTTTTTCTGGCATTTCTGGCCGGCGGCCACGTGCTTCTGGAGGATATTCCCGGGGTGGGGAAAACCACCCTGGCCATGGCATTTTCCAGAAGCCTGGGTCTGGAGTGCAGGAGGGTACAGTTTACTCCGGATGTGCTCCCTTCCGATTTGACTGGATTTTCCATTTACAGAAAAGAAGAAGAAAAATTTGTCTTCCAGCCGGGAAGCGTCTTCTGCAACCTGCTGCTGGCAGACGAGATAAACCGGACGTCGCCCAAGACCCAGTCCGCCCTTCTGGAAGTTATGGAGGAGCACCGGGTATCCACAGAAGGCGTGACCCGGGAAGTACCGGAACCCTTTCTGGTCATTGCCACCCAGAACCCGTCCGGAACCGCAGGAACCCAGTTCCTGCCGGAGGCCCAGACGGACCGGTTTATGATACGGCTCAGTATGGGGTATCCGGATTTTGAAGAAGAACTGCAGATTGCCATGGAGACAGACGGAATCCGGAAAACGGACCGGCTGCATCCGGTAATCGGAAAAGAAGAATTCCTGGCCCTTCAGGAAGAGGTACAGCAGGTTTACCTGAAAGAAGACGTAGGCCGGTACCTGACCGGCCTGATTCGCGCCACCCGGGAGCACCCCGCCCTGGAGCGGGGAGCCTCGCCCCGGGCAACCACGGCGCTGGTGAAGATGGCAAAGGCGGAAGCCTGGATGCGGGGAAGAGATTATGTAACTCCGGCTGATGTGAAGAAACAGTTTGCGCCGGTAACCTGGCAGAAAGAACTGAGTGTGGCAGCGGCCAAAAAGGAGTGATAGCATGCTGCAGGGAAAGATACTGAGATACTCCGGATATCTGTCCGGAACAGCGGGAGTAGTACTGCTTCTTTACGGGACGGCGGAACTTCTGGGAGACTGGAGACCGGCGGCTGTGGCCGGGCTGGTGTTCGGTGTGCTTCTGCTGCTCTGGATGGTCCGGAAAATCCGGATAACCCGGCCCCTTCTCTTTCTGCTGACCACCGTTCTGATGCCGTCCGGCCCGGTGCTTGGCACGGATACACCGGCAGCGGCGGTCTTTCTGGTTCTTTATTTTCAGGCCGTGTTTCTGACAGAGAGCCTGCCCGGACGGCGGGCCCTGCCCCAGATTAGCCGGTGGGCGGCGGCCCTGACAGCGGGACTCTGCGCCCTGGCCCTGGTTCTCGGACTGACGGCGGAACCCCTGCTTTATCAGTCCGTCTATGCGGCAGAAGGGTTTTTTAACCGCAGCATCCGGAGAAGCCTGGGGCTGACCGGAGAAGAGGCGGCCCACGGGAGAATCAGCCGGGGAAACAATTACCGCACCGGAGCGGAACAGCTTCGTATCCGGACGACCGTGGAGCCGGAAGAGACCCTGTATCTGAAAGGGTTTACCGGAGGCGATTACGAAGGAAATAACTGGGGACCAGACCTGGATGAGGAAATTTTTGACACCATTGCTGAAAAACGGGACTGGCCTGGCTGGCAGAGCTGGATAGCCAGCATTCACCGGGGAAGCGGAACTGAAAACAGACATGAATGAATTGGCGGACTGGATTCATACTATTGAAACATCCTATGACGCGGAGGCCCGGGAAGTCTATACGGAAGTGCCCCGGAACCGGGTGCCGCAGCTGGTCAGCCTCTGCCAGGAACATTCCTGGGACAGCCTGGAAGAGATTACCGCCTTTATTCTGGAGACTCTGCATGAGCGGACCACGTATACTCTGACGCCGGGACTGGCTCCCTTAAATCAGGATATGGTGGAATATTTTCTGTTTGGAAGCGGGGAGGGATACTGCGTACACTACGCTTCGGCGGCCACGCTGATGTACCGGATGTACGGTGTTCCGGCCAGGTACGCGGCAGGATACGCCATTCCCGCAGAGGATTTTGAGCAGGGAGAAGACGGAGCCTGGTATGCCACTGCCACCGATGAAAACGCCCATGCCTGGGTGGAAATCTACCAGGAGGAAACGGGCTGGCTTCCGGTGGAGGTGACCTCTGCCGTCAGTGCCGGCGGAACCTATGCCGGAATGGACGGTTCCAGTCTGATGGACCTGGCGGCCCGGATTCAGGAAAGTACGGCAGGCCAGGAAGAGACACAGGAGACGCCGGAGGAAGAGGAGCGCGCCGGGGAGGATGCACAGACAGTCTGGCAGGCCGCAGATTTTGAGATACCCTCCTGGCTTCCCCGGACGGCCGCGGTTCTCCTTCTGGCCGCCCTGGCAGGCTGGATATTCTGGCGCCGGTGGCGCAGAGGAAACGTGAAGAAGGACTGCCGCTACTATTTCGGGGAATTTCTGCGCCTGGTACAGAGGCATCATCTTCTGGAAGGAATGACCGGCGTGGAAGAAGATTTTGTAAAACAGGCGGAAAAAGCCCTGCCCTGGCTGGAACCGGAGCGGATTCAGAACATGACGGATACGGTCAGTCAGGCCTCTTTTGGCCGCAGGCCGGTGACAGAAGAGGAAGAAGAGCAGGTATATCATGTATACAGGGATACAGAAGCTTATTTTTATTCCCATATGAGGTGGATACAGAAGTGTAAATATGTTATGATGAAGGAAATCTGGTAAGACACCGGGGAAAGAGGGATAAAGATGAACTTTTTAGAGGAACGGATCCTGAAAGACGGCATCGTCAAGGAGGGGAATGTACTGAAAGTAGACAGCTTTCTGAATCACCAGATGGACATTGAGCTGTTTAACGAGATGGGAAAAGAATTTAAAAAACGGTTTGAAGGAAAGAATATCAACAAAATTCTGACGGTGGAGGCCTCCGGAATCGGTATTGCCTGCATTGTGGCCCAGCATTTCGGCGTGCCGGTAGTATTTGCAAAGAAGACCCAGAGCATTAACCTGGACGGGGAGATGTATGTGGCGGAAGTGGAGTCTTTCACCCATAAATGCAAAAATCAGGTCATTGTGGCGCAGAAGTTTCTGAACGAGAATGACCATGTCCTGCTGATTGACGATTTCCTTGCCAACGGCTGTGCCCTCCAGGGACTGATTCAGCTTGTCCAGTCCGCAGGCGCCACAGTGGAAGGAATCGGTATTGCGATTGAAAAAGGCTTCCAGCCCGGAGGGCGGATGATTCGGAACCTGGGATACCAGCTGGAGTCTCTGGCCATTGTGGACGACATGGAATGGAAGACCGGAAAAATCGTATTTCGCGAACAGAATTAAGGAAATGGGGGAAATACCATGCGTGTACTGGAAGTGGAAAATTTAGTCCGGAATTATCAGAAGTCCGCGCTGAAAAAAAGCGATGACGATATCAAGGTGCTGAAAGGACTGAATTTTTCTGTGGAAGAGGGGGAATTCGTGGGGATTATGGGGAAATCCGGCTGTGGAAAAACGACCCTTCTGAAGGTGCTGGGAATGATTGACAAGCAGACTGCCGGAACCGTCCGCTTCATGGAAAAAGACACCAGCGAGCTTTACGGGGATGACCTGGCGGACATCCGGAGGGAACAGATAGGCTTTGTATTCCAGGATTTCTATCTGATGGACAGCCTTTCCGTGGAAGAAAATATCATGCTTCCCATGATTCTGGGAAAGGAAAAAGTGGAAGTCATGACAGAGGCCGCCAGAAAATACGCGAAACAGTTCCAGATTGACCATCTGCTGAAGAAAAATCCTTACGAACTCTCCGGCGGCGAGAAACAGAGGGTAGCTATCTGCCGGGCGCTGATTAACGACCCGGATGTCATTCTGGCCGATGAGCCCACGGGAAACCTGGATTCCAAGTCCGGAAAAATCGTAATTGACTCTCTGATGAAAATCAATCAGGAGCTGGGGAAAACTATCGTTATGGTGACCCATGACCCGCAGATGGCAGGCTGCTGCAGCCGGATTATCCTTTTAAAGGACGGGGTGATTCTGGATACCCTCACACAGGGGGAAAGCCGGGAGGACTTCTACCAGGAGATTATCGGCAGAATGGCGGATCTGTAAGAAAAGGGGAGAAGAGCCCGGCGAACTGTGTGTTGCCAGAACTCTTCAAACATGGTATAGTATAACTGATATTTTGTCAATTTGTACAAAAATAATCAAGAAAGAATAGTAGGAGTGGTCAAAATGTATCAGGAAGAGTATGAACGCTGGATGGCGGCGGATCTGGAGGACGCCGATTTAAAACCGGAACTGTCCAGAATCCAGGGAAATGAAGAAGAAATCAAAGACCGTTTTGCAGTAGCGCTGAAATTCGGGACAGCCGGACTCCGGGGTGTGCTGGGAGCAGGAACCAACCGTATGAATATCTACGTGGTACGTCAGGCAACCCAGGGACTTGCAAACTGGGTAAAGACCCAGGGCGGCACCCAGACTGTGGCAATCAGCTATGACAGCCGTCTGAAGAGTGATGTCTTCGCGAAGACGGCAGCAGGCGTGCTGGCGGCAAACGGAATTCATGTCAGAATCTATGACGCACTGATGCCCGTACCGGCGCTTTCCTTTGCAACACGGTATTACAAATGCAACGCGGGTGTTATGGTAACGGCATCTCACAATCCTGCCAAGTATAACGGCTACAAGGCATACGGACCGGATGGATGCCAGATGACCGACGACGCTGCGGCTGTTGTTTATGAAGAAATCCAGAAAACAGATGTCTTAAACGGAGCAAAATACATGTCCTTTGCCCAGGGCGTGGAAGAAGGACTTATCCGTTTCGTGGGCGATGACTGCAAGAGAGCGCTGTATGACGCTATCGAATCCCGCCAGGTTCGTCCGGGACTGTGCAGGAGCGCAGGACTGAAACTGGTGTACAGCCCGCTGAACGGTTCCGGTCTGGTACCGGTAACCCAGGTGCTCAAGGATATCGGCGTTACGGATATTACCATTGTGCCTGACCAGGAGTACCCCAACGGATACTTTACCACCTGCAGCTATCCGAATCCGGAAATTTTCGAGGCGCTGGAGCAGGGCCTGAAGCTGGCAGAAGAGACCGGCGCAGACCTGATGCTTGCCACTGACCCGGACGCAGACCGGGTAGGTATCGCCATGAAATGCCCGGACGGCTCCTATGAGCTGGTAAGCGGAAATGAAGTAGGCGTACTTCTTCTTGACTACATCTGTGCAGGCCGGATTGAAAAAGGCACCATGCCGGAAAATCCGGTTGCAGTAAAATCCATCGTATCCACACCGCTGGCAGACGCTGTTGCCGCACACTACGGCGTGGAAATGAGAAACGTGCTGACCGGATTTAAGTGGATTGGCGACCAGATTGCAAAACTGGAAGAAGCCGGAGAAGTAGACCGTTTCATCTTTGGATTTGAAGAAAGCTACGGTTACCTGGCAGGCCCCTACGTTCGAGATAAAGACGCCGTTATCGGCTCTATGCTGATTTGCGAGATGGCGGCATATTACAGAAGCATCGGAAGTTCCCTGAAGCAGAGAATGGAAGAAATCTATGCAGAATACGGCCGTTACCTGAACAAGGTGGACAGCTTTGAATTCCCGGGACTGAGCGGAATGGACAAGATGGCAGGCATCATGCAGAACCTGCGGGAAAATCCGCCTGCAGAAATCGGCGGCCTGAAGGTGACAGAGGCAGTAGATTATACGAAGCCGGAAGAAACCGGACTTCCGTCTGCCAATGTACTTATCTACAAACTGGAAGGCGGCGCCACCGTTATCGTGCGTCCCTCCGGAACAGAGCCCAAGATTAAAACCTACTTTACTACACTTGGAAAAGACCTGGCCGAAGCACAGGCACAGAAAGACAGCCTGGCTGAAGCGCTGAAACCTTTATTCTCATAAGTTTTGGCGGGGGACGGGTACGAGCTGGCTCGTACCCGTCCCCCACTACAATTCTGGCACAATTCATACAAATTAGCAGGCAACGCTGTTCTGTTCTGCCGGTTATTTTTTCTGCAGGAAACCGGCCCACTCTCCTTTATAATCCGGAAAAGCTTTCTGCCAGAAGAGCAGGCGGCTGATATATTCTGCCATGCGGGCCTCTGCCGGTTCCCGGCAGCTTCCTATGCCATAATGGTATATGAGGGAAGTCAGGTCATAAATGGGATAGCCCATGGCATGGCCGGCGGTATGCACAACGGAACAGGCCTGACCAACTGCGTGGCAGGCGGCGATATCCTCTTTGCAGCGTATCTCCTTTGCAAAGGCGTGGCAGTCCAGGATTTTCCGCCGGGCCAGGGGCATTTTTATCCGGCCGGAGGCCCAGTCCCTGGCGGCCTGAAGCGCTTCTTCCGGCCGGGTTTCTTCCGGGTATTTTTCTTTTAAATCCGCCGCGGACTCTTCGGCAAAATCCAGGGCCCATAAAATCAGAAGCCTGCGGTCCTGGTCCTGAAGCAGAAGCCGCAAATCCTGGAGGCAGGGGGAATCTTTGGAAAAAAGAACCTGATTTTTTCTGCCAAGTCTTGTCTTTACTTCTTCCATCCAGTCCATGGGAAACCCTCCTTTGTTCCTATAGTTTTTTTAACACTTCGCTCACAGTCAGCTGAAGACGGTCAGGAATTTCCGGCCGCGCCGGAATTACTGCCTGAAATGAAGTTTGTGTCATTTTCTCAACCTCAAAATCAGGAATCTGAATATGCATGGCTTTGCAGACCATTGTATCAAAATCACAGTAATCTATGGTATCCCGGGTTCCCACATGAAAAATACCGGTAAAGCCATGACCCAGAACATAATCCGCATACCATCCGAGCTGTTCAGCCAGAGTGATATTGATGTGGAAATTCTGCCAGGTTCGGGAAGGTTTCCCCGAACAACTGCACTGAATCAGACTGGAAAGACGCGGGCATTTGGGAGCCCATATCATGGACGGCCGAAAAATCAGTATCTGGCCAGGCAGCTTTTTCTGTAACATGGTCTCACAGTCGTACTTGAAGATACCGTAGTCCGAGCAGGGAGCAGGCAGGTCTGTTTCCGTGTGGGGCCTGTTCAGGTCTCCGTCAAACACATTGGAAGTGGAAAGAAACAGCAGACGTTTTTCCTTTCCAGAGAGCCAGTCCGCCAGAGATTCATGAAATTGCATCTGTGCCTGGAAGTCCCCGCGGATGGATGAGATTACGATATCCGGATCCTCTGTATTTAAAATGGTCAGCAGACGTTCGGGTTCTTCAACGCTTACCCGCCAGCCGCATTTCACATCGTGGTGTCCTGCTGTGCGTACTATCCGGTATTTATCCTGCAGAGCCCGGTATATGGCCTGCCCTGCCAGCCCGGTTCCGCCTAATAATAATATTTTTTTCATTTTTGCACTTCCCTGGTATTCTTTTATAGAAATGATAATGGAATTTCCTGCTACAGACAAGGAATTTGTGGTAAAATCAAGAAAACCGTTCACTGAAAAGGAGGAGCAGCCGATGAGAACTGTTATAGAAGCCAGAAGAAGTATAAGAAAATTTCAGGAAAAACCGGTTTCCCGTCAGGATATCGAGGATATTATCCAGTGCGGGCTGAGAGCTCCTTCTTCCAAAAACCGCCAGCCCTGGGAGTATACAGTGGTTTCCGGAAAGGCAAAGACGAGCCTCACAGACACCTTCCGGCGCGGGATAGCAAGGGAGGAAAGCGAAGATGCACTTTTACCCGGTAGCAGGAAGTATATAGAGGCGGCGAAGTATACCGTACAGATTATGGAGCAGGCACCGGCAGTGATTCTGGCGGTGAATCCCCTGGGAAAAGGAATTTTTGCCGAACTCTCACCGGAAGAAAGAGTCTATGAAATCTGTAATGTTCAGTCCCTGGCGGCTTCTGTGCAGAATATGCTTCTGGCAGCTACCGAAAAGGGAATAGGAAGTCTTTGGATATGTGACATTTTTTTCGCTTATAAAGAACTGTGTGAATGGCTGGGAGGAAAAGGAGAACTTCTGGCTGCCATTGCTCTTGGCTGGCCGGATGAAGCGCCGAAAGCACGTCCCCGGAAAAGCCTGGAAGAAAAAGTGAGGTGGCTGGAATGAATATGGAATATGCAGTGGCGGCTGTCCTGGCCATAATGGCCGTGGCTTTCTGGCAGGAAAAAGGAAGCTGGCTGTTTGCCGGTTATAATACCATGAGCGAAAAAGAAAAACAGAATTATGACCATAAAAAACTGTGCCGGCTGATGAGCTGTCTGACCGGGTTCTGCGCTGTCATGTTTCTGGCGGACGGGATTCTGGGGCTGTCGGCCGGTGGAAGAGAAGGACTTATCGGCTCCATTATTTTTGCGGCGGCGGTAATCACGGTCATTCTGGCAAATACGGTCTGCAGGAAAAGGAAGAAAAAATGAACACACCCGTACTTGAGACGAAACGGCTGCTATTGAGAGAATTTACAACAAACGATATGGAAGCTTTTTACCGTATTTTCAGTGATGAGGAAGTCAACCGGTTTCTTCCCTGGTTCCCGGTAAAAAACATGAAGGAGGCACAGTACTTTTTCCAGGAAAGGTATGAGTCCCGGTATGCACAGCCGCAGGCATATGCTTATGCGGTCTGCATGAAAAGAGATAATATTCCGATTGGATATATGAATGTTGAAATGGGAGAAGGCCATGATTTTGGTTACGGCCTGCGAAAAGAGTTCTGGCGCCAGGGCATTATGACAGAAGCAGGGCGGGCAGTAGCTGAACGGGTGAAAGCAGACGGAATCCCTTATATCACCGCTACCCATGACCGCAGGAATCCGGGAAGCGGCGGCGTGATGAAAAATATTGGAATGAAGTATCAGTATTCCTATGAAGAACAGTGGCAGCCCAAAGATATTCTGGTCACCTTTCGAATGTACCAGTTAAATCTGAATGGGCGGAAAGAGCAGGTGTATAAAAAGTACTGGGATGACTCGAAAGTCCATTTTATAGAAACAGAAATATAACTGGCAGTCTGTGAAATTCAGGAGGAAATTTTATGATAGTATTTTGGATAATAGGCATTTTGTTTCTGGTCATCGGACTGATAGTCTGTATTCCCAGATATATGCGTTTTATAAAATGTAAAGGCCGTACAACGGGAAAAATTATTCAGATTGAAGCGAACGGGCAGAGCAGCAGGGCAGTATTTGAATACAGCGCAGAAGGGAAGCGCTATACCCGGAAGACCAGCTGGACATCGGATGGCATTTTCATTGTGGGGGAAAACTGTGATGTGATTTATTCCATAAAAAATCCCGCGTACTCTTATATTCAAAAAAGCGGCCAGGTAATCCAGTGCATTGTCGGTACGCTGTTTGCAGTCGCCGGATTAGGAGCATTTTTTCTGGGGATAATACTAAACGGTGTTTTATAAGACATTCAGCAGATTACGGTCCGCAGGCCGGAGATTATCGCACACCCCTCCGCCGATGAATTCTGCAGGCGAATTACCGGCCAGACATTTGCCGGAGCCGGGCGCAGGGGAAAATTCCTGATTCTCTGCATGGAAAGCAAAGACCGAATCATCCTGCATCTGCGTATGACCGGCTGCCTGCTGGTGACACCGGCAGATTACCCGGAAGAAAAGCATACCCACCTGGTTTTCCATCTGTCAGACGGCAGGGAACTGCGGTTTTCCGACACCCGCCGGTTTGGGCGTTTCTGGCTGCTGAGCCGGGGAGAAGCAGATACATACAGCGGGATGGAAAAGCTGGGTGCAGACCCTTTTGCTCCCGGTTTCTCCGGGGAATATCTGCTCAGCCGCATGGGAAAACGGAAGAAAGCCATTAAGGAATGTCTGCTGGACCAGAGTATGTTAGCCGGGATTGGCAATATCTATTCGGATGAAATTCTGTTTGTCGCCCGCATTCACCCGGCACGGCCCGCCAGCACGCTGACTGAAGAGGAATGGAGCCGTCTCGCTTCGGTTATTCCGGAGCGGCTGGCCTTTTTTATCGAAAAGAACAGGATTACACCGGAGGAATATCTGGAGACGAAGGGACAGGACTACCGCAATACGCCGTTTCTGCAGGTCTATGGACATGGCGGTGAACCCTGCCCGGTCTGCGGGGAAACTCTCTGCCGCACTGTGATTGGCGGGAGAAGCAGCGTGTACTGCCCGGTATGCCAGAAAATGGTTCGGGATTAGAGTGACTTTATAAAAGGAACGTGCTAGAATAAAGTCAGTAATTATTTCAGAGATTCTGATTTGAGGAGGGAAAGCGATGGGATTATTTGATAAGTTAAAAGGAAAAAAAGAGAACGTGGACTGGAGTGATGCCTATAACGCCACCCCAAAGTTTTACGGGAAACCCGATGGCAGCCCCTTTGGCGCGATTGCTTTGACCGAAGGGACGAAAACCGCGCTTCCTAAAAAACCGCAGTTAGAGTACAAAGTGAATGGACAGCCGGTGGCAGAGTGGAAACTGGTGCTTGTAAGTACATCCAAAGATACCATTATAGGCGATACCGATTACTTTACTGCTTTGAAAAAAGTGGAACCTTATTCCCTTGATACAAATAAAAACGCAATACTGGTGAAAGAGCTTTCTCTGGCAGAACTGGAAAGTTTAAAAGGATAAATGCATCTGTAAGTTACTGGTATAGCCATAAGCGACGAAAAACCGCTGACCGAAAGGCCGGCGGTTTTTTGTGCATGCAAAAAAAGATTGACAGACCTGACCGCCGTTCTTATAATAGCCGTACCTTAAGGGAAAAGCGCAAAGATTAACTAATTAGTCAATCGAAGAAAGGTCAGAAAAATGGTTTTGAATCATTGGAAAAGTGAAGGGCTGGATGTGGTCGTCTCTTATCTGCCGGTGTGGGAGCTGTGCTTTTCCATGCACGTGCTGTCGAATCCGGACCACCATATCTATCGGGAAAAATGGGCGAAAAGGACAGAAGAAATGCATCCGGAGCTGACAAAGCGCATCCGGGAATACGGAGAGCTTACCTGCCAGTGGACCCTGTTTATCGATATTCCTGCATGGGGAGCCATGCGTCAGATGGAGATTCCGGATTTTCTCGCCTTTTTGCGAAAGAAGGACATCCGCCAGTGGAACGGGATGGTGAACACCCTGGGAAGAAAAATAGACAGCAGGGAGCGGAGAGACATTCTGGAAATTTTAACGTCCTATTATGAGCAGGTATTCCGAAGCGAAGAGGTGATACTCCGGACGTTCCTGACAAGAATTCTGGAACGGGAAGCCAGGCTTTGCAGAGAAAAGGGCGTCTGGGAATGGTGCCGGACGATTCACGGGAGACTGAAGGTGGAGGAGAATCAGGTCGTTTACCGGAAGAACCGGGAGTTTGTCTACCGGAAAACGGATATCCGGACGATGTATATTACGGCCAGTACGTTTCTGGAGCCCCATTTATGGCTGTACCAGAACGGTGCGGAGCTGGAGGTCGTAAAGAGTATCCGGGTGGAACAGCCGGAATGCTGGCATTTGCCGGAACAGACCGTGCAGCTGTTTAAGGCGCTGGGAGATACGTCGCGGTTAAATATTATGCGGCTTCTGTTCCAGGGGGTCCAGACAACGCAGGAACTCGCAAAGCAGATGAACATAAGTGAAGCGGCAGTATCCAGACACCTGAAAGTTTTAAATGGGGCAAATCTGGTAAGAAAGGCCGCCAGGGGCCATTTTATGGAATACAGCCTGAATATGGAAGTAATCGATTTTATTCCCTACACACTTTATGAAATACTGACCAGATAGTAAAACAGAAGGAAAGAGAGAGGATGGTTAGGATGCGTCTTGCCTGGTCAACTTACAGGCGGATTCGAATCGGGATATGGCGGGCGGTTCCCTGGTCTTTTATGATATCCAGGATTACGACCGGCATCATTCAGATTGTTATCCCTTATTTTATTTATGCCTTTTTTATGGAAGGAAACGTGACGGACACTTTTTACAGATACGCAGGAGGAGCGGACTATATGACCTATGTGGTACTGGGTTCTGCCCTGAACGTACTGGCGGTTTCCACGCTGATGAATATCGGCAGAGCGCTCATTACCGAACTGCGGGAAGGGACGCTGGAGATGATTCTTCTGTCTCCGTCCTCCAGGGGGCCTTATTTTGCAGGCTGTCTGATGGAGCAGACAACCAGGGCGCTCCTGGAATTCGGCACGGTACTTCTGGTGGGCGCCTGCTGCGGAGCGCGGCTTGGCCGTATATTTACGGTCTCTTCGCTGGCGGCCGTGGCACTGGCAGTCCTCAGTTTTTTCTGCATGGGGCTTCTGCTGTCGGGAGTTATGCTGTATACACGGGACACTTATATTACGCAGAATACGCTGTTTGTATCCATGAGTCTGGTATGCGGAATTGCATTCCCCATTCAGTACCTGCCCCGCTGGGTACAGTGTCTGGCTCAGATATTTCCCCTGACTCCGGCGGTGACTCTGTTTCGAAATGTGGTAACCGCAGGACAGAGTATTCTGGAAAATCAGCAGCTCATCTGGCAGGTGCTCCTGCTTTCCGCAGGATACCTGGCGGCCGGATATATCTGGAACCGGAAACTGGAACGGTCTCTGCTGGAGAGTATTTTCGGATAGAAGAGGGGGAGAAACGATGATTAAAGCAGAGCATTTATCGAAAACATATATTATAAAAGAGAAAAAACATATTTTCGGAAGAAAAGAAGAACGGAAGGTTCCGGCGGTGCGGGATGTTTCCCTGGAAATACCGAAGGGAAAAATCACGGGGATTCTGGGGATTAACGGAGCCGGAAAAACGACGACTATCCGGATGCTGTCTTCCCTGATTGCACCCACCTCCGGGACGCTGACCATGGACGGAGTGGATGCAGTGAAACATCATCTGTGGGTGAAGGAACGGATAAATATTATTTCCGGCGGGGAGAGAAATCTGTACTGGCGGCTGACTGCCCGGGAGAATCTCCGGTATTTCGGAAGTCTGTACGGGATTGGCCGAAAAGAACTGGAAAAGAGAATCCGGGAGCTGCTGAAAACCGTTGGACTGGAAGAGGCGGAGGATATTCCGGTGGAGCGGTACTCCAAGGGAATGAAACAGAGGCTTCAGATTGCGAGGGGACTCATCAATGAGCCGGAATATCTGTTCCTGGATGAACCGACCCTGGGGCTGGATATTCTGATTGCGAAAGAGATTCGGGAGCTGATTCTGACTCTGGCAAAAGAGAGACAGAAGGGAATCCTGCTGACTACCCACTATATCAGTGAGGCAGAAGAGCTTTGCGATTACATCTATGTCCTGGACCAGGGCCAGATAATTGCCCGTGGAACAAAGGCGGAACTGAAAGAAATCTTTAAAGCGAAACCACGCCTGGTAGTGCAGGAATGAGTCTGGAGGAAGTGCTGATGAAAATTATAAAACAGTCAAGGGGTGAGACGGATGAGGAACATTGCGCGGATAATGAAGGCGGAAATTATCAAACAACAGCAGTATGACTATCATTCCTATTTTGTCTGGTTTTCCCTGCTAATCTGGCCGGTACTGGGATTTCTGGAAGTCTATTATACATATAAACCGTTTGCGTTTACCGGATACCTGGGAATTGAAGATGGCGGCGACCTGCTGGCTTTTCTGGGAACCGGATACATGGCCTATACCTGTTTCTGGTCCATGGTGCAGAATGCCTGGTCCATGTCACTTCAGGAGAGGAGGGACGGGACTCTGGAAATGGCTTTCCTTACTCCGGCAAACAGACTGGCCATGAATTACGGGAAAGCACTGGGGGCCCTGATTCAGGAAGTGTGGATGTTCGGATGCTTCTGTCTGTTTGTGCTTTTTTACACCCACACCCTGAACTGGAAAAATCTGTGGGCCCTGCCGCTGTTTCTGGTTCTCCTTCTTTTTTCCTCCATGGTCTGGGGCGGCATGCTGAACGCGGTTTTCTTGTATTCCAGAGATGCGTCCATGATTATGGATGTGTTTGACGCCCCCATGATTCTGTTTGCCGGGACAAGGATTCCGGTACAGTGTTTTCCGCTGTGGGCGAAGGTGATATCCCTTCTTTTCCCGCTGACATACTGCCTGAACATTATCCGGTTTATCCTGGGAATCCAGAGCAGGGCACACAATATTCTGCCGGACCTGGCAGGGCTTTTCCTCTGTCTGGCTGTGATGGCCGGGATAACGGTTTTCCTGATTTGGAGAGTGGAGAAGCATAACAGAGAGACGGGAGAACTGCAGTTTTTCTGATAGGAACAAAAACTGTCCCAGAACTGTCCACGGGCGTCCGGGACAGTCCCATGAACGGCGGAAACCCGCTGGCCTTGCGGTCAGCGGGTTCCGTTGTTTTTATAAGTTATCTAAAGGAATGAGAGTAAAGTGCGACAGCCGGGTCTCCCCGGCTGTACTACTTTATGAGGGGGGAGATAGTTGAGTGTTTATCAACTATCTGTCTCTTAATATAAAGTGAAAATGTGTCCAAAATATGATGGAACCATAAAAGAAAACGAAATTTTCTTAAACTCCCATTAAGAATTTGTGAGTTTTACAAAAACCGTATGCTGTCAGTGATTTTTACCGAAGTACTTGGAAATACTGGGTTTGTCAGTGTCTTACATTACTTATTATCGTATTAGGACAATGGCAATAAAATGAAATCACTTGTAACAAACTAATAACAGATTCTCTTAATCAGGCACTCGGATTTTTTCAATTTCCTCTCGAAGCTGCTCAACTTCCCTATGGCCGTAAACATCGTTTGTAATGTCTCCGATTTTATGTCCCATCATTCTCTTGCGGTCATTTTCCCGTACCCCATAATCTTCACATAATCTGGAAAAAGTGTGTCTGCAGTCGTGTGGTGTGTGTTTTTCCATATTGCGGCATTCCAGATACTCATACATTTCTTTTCGGAACTTGTCACGTGAAATAGGCATCAGACACCCATATTTGTGAATCCTACGCTTTACTATCGGAAGCACGGAAGAATGTATAGGTACGCTTCGCGTCTTGCTTGTACGTGTTTTCAAACCGCCACGGATGCACTTGTTTTTCAGGTCTAC
>DSTFC04002__coassemble_818_pt1 | contig 28914 bp, 27 predicted proteins | sample DSTFC04002__metabat2_high_PE_021 | metagenome-assembled genome bin DSTFC04002
ATTACACAGACGCTTTCTTTTATTGTAGCTTTTTTGCAGGTAATGTCAATAGTTTTTCCTCTTGCAAATCCTCTCATACTCTGCTACAGTGGTAATATGAAAGGAAAGGAGCAGGCAGGATTATGGATCACGAACACTCCATACTGACTGAGGGGTATGTCACACTGACACTGGAAGACGATGAAGAAGTGGAATGCTATATCATTACAACATTTGAGATGAATTCCCGGGAATATATCGCTCTCCTGCCCCTGGATGAAAATGGGGAAAATGATGACGGAATTGTCTGGATTTACCGTTTTCTCCGGGATACATCCGGTCAGGGAAATCACGACATCGAATGTATCGAAGACGATACGGAATACGACAGCGCAGCCGACCGCTTCGACGAATGGCTGGACGAGCAGGAACTGGAGGAAGAAGCCGGAGAGTAATCCGGAACTGTCCTGCCAGAACGGAAAGAGGGAATGGGTTCGGCACGGCTGTGCCGGAACCATTCCCCTTTTTCTGTTTAAGCAGCAGGCCTGTCACTCACCCGTTTTTTCCCCGGCAAGTTCCGCCAGAAACCGGGACGGCTGCACCGCGCTTCCATTCTTCTCCCTTACGCAGGAAAGCACCAGCCGGTTCTTTGCCCGTGTCATGGCCACGTAAAACATCCGTCTCTCCTCTTCCAGTTCCTCCGCCGCCTCTGCCTTCTGATAGGGCGTGTCCCCTTCATTTGCGTGGATGATAAATACATTGTCAAATTCCAGTCCCTTTGCCCCGTGCATGGTCATAAGCTGAAGGCACTGCCGGTGTCCATAGGGATTTTCCCGCTTCCGGCTCATCTGCTCTTTCAGTTCTTCTGTGTATGCGTCGATATGAGCCTGCCAGTCCTCATAGGAGCGGAAGGATTTGCTCCGTTCTTCCAGTTCCGAGAGGACTCCCTGCAGGATATCCAGGGAGATTCCTTTTTCCCGGGAATACTCCTTCAGAAATTCATCATACCCCGTGCGCTTCCGGATATACTGAATGGCCGCGTAGGGGGCCATGTTTTCCAGCATCCGGATATCGGTCTCAAACTGGTCAATCTTATCCAGCATCCATTCTTTATCCTGATAGAATCTGCGCAGGTCTTCAAAGGAAACCTGGCTGTTCTCCAGGGCCTGGCGGGACAGATACCGCACCGGCCGGTTTCCCACCTGCAAAAACAGGCTCCGGTCCCGTTTCCCGGCCGCAAGTTTCAGGTAGGCCAGAATATCCCGGGGGATAAAATGGCTGTAAAAATTCGGCACATGCTCCCGCATTTCAAAAGGAATCCGGTATTCGCCCAGGACCTCTGTAAGCATGCGCGCCTGCATGGCAGTGCGGTAGAGCACAGCTGTCTTCTGGCCTTTTTCCCCTTTGTCCAGCAGTTTTTTCACTTCGCCTGCCACATAGCGGGCCTCCTCCGCCTCGTCTTTGAGTTCCTGGATATGGACAGACTCCCCTTTTTCCCGCATGGCCTGGATTCTCTTGTAGAAACGGTTCTCGTTATGATAAATCAGTCGGGTGGCCGCCACGACTATAAACTCCGTGGAGCGGTAATTTACCGTCAGATTTATAGTCCGGATGTCCGGATATTCCTGCTTCATGTAAAGCATCAGTTCCGGCTGGGCGCCCCGGAATCCGTAGATGGACTGGTCGTCGTCCCCCACTACGAAAATGTTGTTCTCCGGCATGGCCAGCATCCGCATAACCTCGTACTGAATCCGGTTAATGTCCTGGAATTCATCGATCAGAATATAGCGGAATTTTTTCTGCCACTGCTCAAGAATGTCCGGCCTTTCCAAAAACAGTGCGTAGCACTGCACCATCATATCGTCAAAATCAAACTTTTTCTTCTCTTTTTTCCGCCGCTCATACTCCCGGAAAATCTCCGCGAACGTCTCATCCGGAAGCGTCTGGCTGTGAAACTGGTTCAGATGCAGCATCTTATTCTTGACGTACCCAATCTCCTGGCGCAGGACGTTCAGAACCTCGTCCTCGCTTTCCGCGTCCAGAGGCACGTCGGCGTCCGTTCCGTCCAGAATCTGCCGAAGCAGGTCCATGCAGTCCTGCTCGGACATCAGATTGCTGCCGGAAAGTCCGTAGGCCGATTTCAGAATCCAGTAGAAAATGCTGTGGAAGGTGCCGAAATTCACCCTGCAGTCTTTCATTCCCTTCATCCGGAAAAACCGTTCCCGCATTTCCCGGGCCGCACAGCGGGTAAATGTTATCACAAGTATTTCTTCGGGTTTTACTCCTTTTTCTCTAATCAGGCAGGCAATCCGGCGCGCGATGGTCAGGGTCTTTCCGGATCCAGGCGGCGCCAGCACCATGCAGGGCCCTTCTCCGTGGCGGACTGCCTCCTCCTGTCCTCTGTTCAGTCTCATCTGCTATTTCGCATGCTCCTTCAAAAGCTCCACTGCCTTTCGAATCCGTTCCAGGGAGCGTTCTTTTCCAAGCAGTTCCAAAAGTTCCGTCGCTCCGCCCGGCGTACTTGGCTTTCCGGACACTGCCGTCCGTACCGGCCACATCACCTGTCCGTTTTTCAGGCCTTTCTCCGCCGCGTATCCTTTCAGGAATTCAAACAGAGCGTCATTTGTATAATCCTCCCATGCCTCCAGACGGGGAAGCAGATCTTCCAGAACCTCCAGGGAAGATTCTTCTGTTGTTTTCATTTTTTTATGCCGGTACAGGGAAACGTCATAGTCCGGAAGTTCGTCCAGGAAATCCACCTGCTCCTGAATGTCCGGGAAAATCTCAATTCTGGTCTTTACCATGGAAGCGATTTTCTTTAAATCAAAATCTCCCCGGATATATTTCTGCATCCAGGGCAGGGCCATCTCATAGAACTTCTCCTCGTCCATGGCCTTTAAATATTCTCCGTTCATCCACTTCAGCTTGGTGGTGTCGAACACGGCCGGAGATTTGCTGATATGGTGATAGTCAAACGCCTCCACCAGTTCCTCCAGGGAGAAAATCTCCCGGTTGTCCTCCGGGCACCAGCCCAGAAGGGCCACGAAATTTACCACAGCCTCGCTTAAGTATCCCTGCTCAATCAGGTCCTCATAGGAAGAATGGCCGCACCGTTTGCTCAGCTTTTTATGATTCTCATCCGTAATCAGCGGACAGTGCACATAAACGGGAATTTCCCAGCCGAAGGCCTCGTAAAGCCGGTTATACTTGGGCGCAGAGGAAAGGTATTCGTTTCCGCGGACCACGTGCGTGATTTTCATCAGATGGTCGTCGATGACATTGGCAAAATTGTAGGTGGGGTACCCGTCGGACTTAATCAGAATCATATCGTCCAGCTCCGCATTGGGCACGGTGATATCCCCGTAAATCTCATCATGGAAGGTTGTGGTTCCCTCTGTGGGCATGTTAATCCGGATAACATAGGGTTTTCCGGCAGCCAGATTGGCTTCCACTTCCTCTTTGCTCAGCCCCAGACAGTGCTTATCGTAGTTTACAATCTCTGTCCCGTTTTCAGAAACGGATTTTTTCAGGGAATCCAGCCGTTCTTTGTCACAAAAACAGTAATAGGCGTCTCCCTTCTCAATCAGCTGTTTTGCATATTTCAGATAGATGCCGGAGGCATTCCGCTCGCTCTGTACATAGGGGCCGTAGCCTCCGTCCTTATCCGGTCCCTCATCGTGAACAAGACCGGTTTTTTCCAGGGTACGGTATATAATATCCAGGGCGCCTTCCATAAAGCGCTCCTGGTCGGTATCTTCAATCCGGAGCATAAAATCTCCCCCTGCATGCTTTGCAATCAGGTAAGCATACAGCGCTGTCCGCAAATTGCCTACATGCATCCTTCCTGTAGGGCTTGGTGCAAATCTTGTTCTGACTCTCTCCATGTCTTTCAATATCCTCTCTTCTCTTTCTTCTGTTTTTACTGTCTTTCTTTTCTCGGCAGAACTCCCTGGGGATATTCTGCCCGGATACAGTTCACCAGATTCTCCAGAAACTCATCGCTTCTGGAATGTACCGCCAGGCTGGCGTACTGGTCGGAATAATGCTCCTCCTGGTTTACCAGAATCAGTTCTCTTCCTTCAAAATAATCCACCAGCTGGCACAGGGGGCTGTTCAGGTTGGCTCCCAGCACAAGCAGAAGTTCCGCTTTCTGAATCGTCTCCGCCGCCCTGGTCATAATACCGTTGTCCACCATCTCGCCGAACAGGCTGACTCTCGGGCGGATGGGGGTCCCACAGTTCTCACAGAGCGGGATCTTCGGACTTTCTTTTATGTACTCCACAGAATACTCCTTCCCGCAGTGGGGGCAGTAATTCTGATACACGGTTCCGTGCAGGTTAATGACCCGGCTGCAGCCGCCCCGCTCCGGGAGCCCGAAAATCCGGCTGGTGATGACGTAATCCACCGCATTCATCTGTTCCAGCTCGCCCAGGCAGGTAAATCCCTTTCCCGGCGGAATGGACAGAGCGTCCAGAAGCTCTTCCCTGTAGTACCGGTAAAAAAGTTCCTTTCTGGTGGAATACATGGCGCTGGAAAAAATCTCCTCTCCGGAGTATCCGTACTTCGTTTCGTTGTCATACGTAGAGTATCCGTCCCTGAGTACCGGATACCCGTTTTCCACAATCTGCCCGTTCCCACTCAAAACAACGGTATAACTGCTGTTTTTCAGTTTCTCCACAACTGTCTCATACAGCATAAAAACCCCTCCTTATTCCAAATCCTGAAAAGGCATTTCTTTTATTATACCCGTCCTTCCCGCAGCCTGTCAATGTGTATGATTCAGGCTGTGGCTCCAGATTTTGCGCCCATCCAGTTCCTTCAGGGCGACCCAGTTTCCTTCCATTATCAGATAAGTGTGCGCAGACTCCCCTTTGGGCAGGGACACCGACCCGGGATTCAGATACAGAAACCCGTCCTTTGTCTCTTCCCAGGCAGGAATGTGCGTATGCCCGTTTAAGAGCACGTCTCCCGGGGAAAGGGGCGGCGGCGAATCCGGAGAATACTGATGCCCGTGCGTAGCATAGAAAAGCCGGCCCTCATGGTAAAACACGGCATAATCCGCCAGAATGGGGAATTCCAGCACCATCTGGTCCACCTCCGTGTCACAGTTTCCGCGGACACAGAGCAGATATTCTTTTCTTTCGTTTAACATCGGAATTACTTCTTTCGGGTCATAGTCCCGCGGCAGGGAATTCCTGGGGCCGTGGTAAAGGATATCTCCCAGAAGAACCAGTTTCCCGGCCCCTTCCCGGTCAAAGGCCTCCAGCATTTTCCGGCAGTACCAGGCCGACCCGTGAATGTCTGACGCAATCATCCATTTCATAACCGCTGTTCCTCTTCTTTCTTAGTTTCACTGGTCCTGTCTTTTCCGTTCCGGATATATTTCAGGGAGTTCTGCTTCCAGCTTCCCCGGTTCCGGATGCCAAACAGGGTATCCGCCAGGAAGATGGCCAGGGCAATGACTCCGGCGGTTTCCAGTGTCTGTACCAGATAATAGGAAGTCAGCTCTCCGTTTCCTTCTATCATATAATGAACGCTCTGGTACATGCCTGTCCCCGGCACTGTGGGGAGAATTCCCGCCACCAGAAACAGGGTAACCGGAGCTTTCAGTATCATGGCAAGCACATGGGACAACACAGCCACCAGCAGAGCCGACAGAAATGAGGAAAGTACGGTTCCCCATTCCTGTTCGTTTCCCAGCACATAGACCAGAGACCCCATGCCGCCGGAAAAAGCCGCGCAGGGACGGTACTCTTTTGGCACCCCCAGAAGAAAGGAAAAGGCATAGATGGCCAGAATGCCTCCCGCCACCATCAGAATCAGATTCAGCAGTGTATTCATCCGTATCCCTCCTTACAAAAATCTCTGGAAAACCGCCAGCCCGATACCAACGCCCAGCGCGATGCCCGCCGCCTTCAAAAAAGCCTCCAGTGTCCGGGCCGCCCCGGAAATATAATCTCCCTGAAGGGTGTCCCGAACCGCATTGGTAATCGCCATTCCCGGTACCAGCGGCATAATCGCACTGATAATCACATTATCGGTATTCACAGAGCCGTTCAGAAAAATGGAAATTCCAAATGCCACGACTGCAATCAGGGCCGAAGAAATGACGTCCTGAATAAAGGCGTGGACCCGCATCCTGCGCAGAAAATATAGCACGGCAAACAGGACGCCGCCTGTCAGGGCGGCCGCGCACACATCCGGAAAGGTTCCGCCGAACATCAGGGAAAAACCGGCCGTAATTCCCGGGATGGACCACAGATTCTGCCGGTATTTTTTCTGGTGCAGGGCTTCCAGACGGTTCCAGGTCTCTTCCAGAGAAATCTGTCTCCCGCAGTACTTTCTGGAGATATCGTTAACCTCCACGATTCTGCCCAGGTTTGTTCCCCTGTCATCCACCCTTTTTATCATGGTAACCGCCTCCTGTCCCCTGCATTTCAGAGAGGCGGTAATTCCTGTCATCAGCACCAGCACTTCGGCTGTTTCCAGGTTTTCCGCGGTTTTCAGTATGTGTCCCATGGTGTCTTCCACCCGGTAAGTCTCCGCGCCGCTGCAGAGCATCATCTCCCCTGCCAGCATGGCAGTCCGCATGAGAATCTGTGTATCCATCGTTCTCACTCCAGTTCCGTTTTCGTCTCGCAAAGTATCCCAACCATCATACTATGTTTTCTTTCAAAAAGCAAGAGGAAGGGCCCGCCACTTCGCGGGTCCTTCCTCTGTATACACAGCTGCTACTGAATGTAGCCTGCTTTTTTCAGTTCTTCCTCTGCCTTTGCCAGGTTTGCCTCGGAAACCCGGATAATCGGTCCCGTACAGCCCATTCCGCTTTCTGCGTAAATGTTCTGCTTCCACAGCACCTTCACCGCATCGTCCAGGTCCATGACTTCGATACCCGGAATCTGCGCCGTTACGATTTCCTTCGGCGGTTCCTTTACCTCTTCTTCGGCCTGGGCCGGTTTTGCCGCAGCCTTGTAGGAATTCAGAATCTCGGTAAATCCGGCCTTCTTTGCAGCCGCAAATTCTTTTTTGGCTACTTCGAAAACTTTGCCCCGCACAAGCTGTGCCGCAAAACGGATGGCATTGGCAATGACCGGTGCGCCGGAGGCACGGGATACAATCATCACAAGCTGCTCATATCCTTCTCCGATTCCGGGACCGTATCCATAACCGGTGGCCTCGAAGCTTCCTCCGGTACTATAGGAGGAAAGCATCTTAATCAGAATGTTTCCGGTCAGCGGGTCTGTTACCATTACATCCGGCGAAGCCTGAAGCACATCGTTTCCGCGCATCACGCAGCCGCCGTCCGCTCTTCCGGATTCTGCAAAGGCGATGTCGTAGCCGTTCGCCTGCAGTTCCTTCAGTGCCTTTTCCGTCTGTCTTGCGCCGTCCACATTCAGAATCCCGACCGTGGGGTTCGGATTGCCGCAGGCTTTTGCAGTGATAATACCGTACACGGCGTTCTTAATCATACCCTCAATCCGGTCTGTGCTGGATGTTCCTGTGGTAGTTGCAATATACATCTCTTTTCCTTTCGCAGGGGTTACTGCGCGGCCCACAGTGGAAACGCCGATGGGGAAGGGGAAGTGCATGGTTACTGCACCGTCCACCTCGCCGTTTTTCAGCATTTCTTCCATTTTGTCGTGGCCTTCTTCATCGTTCGCCACTTTTACTGTGGTCACACCCTCTGCTTCCAGCGTGCCGATGTAGTACACGTCAATTCCGTCCTTTGCCGCTTCCAGGGCTGCGGCCATGGAGTTTTCCTCACCGTGTTCGCTTCCCATTCCGGTCAGCGCAATCTTCGGTTTCTTTCCGAAGCTTCCGGTCTCCAGTCCCTCAGCCATCTCCATGAAGGTATCGGCAATCATTTTTTCAATACTATTTGCCATACTCTTCCACCTCTCTATTCTGCCAGCAGAGATGCGGCAAAGTCTTTCATTGCTTTTGCAATCAGTCCCTTAATTTCTTCCTCGGATACAGCAGATTTTTCTTCCGCGCCCTGATTTGCCTGAATCACAAAGGATACACCGTCAAAGAGGTTGGTCATACGTCCAAGGAACAGACTTCCTTTTCCGATAATCATGGCATTTTTAATCTTTCCTGCCAGAATATCCTCTCTTGCAAATCCGATGTACGGTACGCCGGAAGGAATATGTCCCTGGGTGGGAGCCCAGCCGGTAAGACCGTGCTCAGCGGCAAAGGAGGCCAGTTCTTTTCTTTCCAGTTCGCCTCTCTTGACAGCCAGAGCCGCAATCATCTTGTAGTTGGCCTGGGGAACATCTCCTGCTCCTGCCGGTTTTGTAATATCCGGATTCTGCATCTCCGGAGAATATTTATCAATATCTGTAATCTTCATTCCCGCACGGTCCAGCGGATCTGCCACAAGGCTTCCGATAACATGCTGGGGAGCGCTTCCGGTTCCAACGGTATGCCGTCCCAGGATATCCAGGTTGATTTCCGGATTTACGCCGTCGTTCTCTGCGATAATCACACAGAATCCGCCCAGGCAGTCCTCCAGAATCGGAAGGCCTTTCTTAACATGGTCCTTGCCGTTCATGCCAAGTTTTGCGGTACAGCCTCCGGCTGTTACTGCCACGCATTTGTATGCGCCGGATTTTACCAGTGCGGCAGCTTCAATCAGCGCATGGGAAGGTCCGGCACAGAATCCGCGGGAGTCGGAACCGGTTGCATTGTTTAAGCCGGCCACTTCTGCGGCTGCTTTTGCAAAATTTCCGCCGCCTCTCTGGTTCATGTCACCGCAGGCTTCCTCTGCACAGTCGATTACATATTCAATATCATCTTTGCTGATGCCGGCATTGCGTACGGCATAGAGAAGCGCCAGTACACTGGATGCCTTGCTCATCAGGTTTTCATGCATAACATGGGCAGAAAGGTTTACGTCGATATCATGGGCACGTTTTACACAGCCGACCAGTTTTCCTGCATGATAAAGGCCTTCTGCATGCTCCTCATTTACCAGCTGCTGGATTTCAGAATTGTCCACGCCTTCTTCCACTCTTGCGACAAGGTCCTCTGTGATAACCGGATCTGCGGCAAATGTTTCTTTCGTAGCCGCCACAAAATCCTTGTCCAGTTTTACTACTTCGAACATGTCGCACACCTGGGCAAGAAGAATAAATTCTTCCTCCGGCATAATCTCGCCGTATTTTCCGTAACGCTGTGCCCCTTCTTTTACTTTGTCATAGTAAGGGAATTCCACCTGAGCCAGTTCGTCCGGATGCGCATTTCCGATGTATACCTGGTTCGGCCAGTAATTTACACATTCTTCGTAGGACCGGAGATGGCTCTCCAGTTCTTTTAAATATTCGGAATCGGGATTTACCACCCGCTCTGTAGTCTGGGTGGTTCCGTTGTATACTACCATCTGCGGAGTATGTGCCAGTACATAACTGGCGCCTTTAATAACACTGTTCATTGTTCGTGTCCACCTTTCCTGTTCTGCAATGAAGAGAATTCCCATTCTGGAAAGGGGCGGTGAGGCAGTCGTGCCCCGCCGCCCTGAAAATCTAACTCATCTGATTCCAGATTTTATAAATACTTGCAGTATTCATCACGGATAGCTGACATTTCGTCTACGATGTCGTCTACGTCGAGTACCATTTCCATCATACCCACCTGCTCATCGTAAACATCCGGGTCAAATTCTTCCTTCAGTTCTGGTTCACATACGTGATATGTCGTGAGTCCAAGCTGGACCCCTGTCAATGGACCTGCGAATGTGGGGTCGCCTGCTGTAACGGTCTCTGCAGCAAGACCTGCTGCTTCGCCTTCTGCGGCACCTACAACGACTACTACGTTTTCCGGGCCGTATTCTTCAGCAAACTCCTTTACCCTCTTCTGATTCTCCAAATCCATTGCGCCTGCGCTCGTTCAGACGAAACATTCAGTTGAAGAAAAAACAACTTCTCCGCCGGCTGTCTTTACGCATTCTGCGATAGCCGGTCCTGGAACCCCATCACGGTCACCAATAATTACGACTTTTTTGTCTTTTAATATTGCCATGATGTTTTTCCTCCTTCCCTTCATTTTGATTTTATAAGAAACGCTCAAAAGCGCTGCTTATCCTGACTGTAATTCACTGATTAGATATATTTCTGAATCATTGCCTCGATGCTTTCCTGAGTTGCATCATCTTTCACTACTTCATCTACTTTTTCTCCGTCTTTATAGATAGCCATAACCGGAAGGCCCAGTACTTTCTGGCTGATAGCAAGACGGCGTGCCTTTGTAGTGTTCAGGGATGTAAATTTCATCTTATCCCCATATTTGTCTGCCATTTCATGTACAAACGGCATCAGGGCCTGGCAGGGAACGCATCCGTCACCAAAGAAATCTACGAATACATATCCTTCCGCTTTGAGGACCTCGTCTTCAAATGTGTGTTTGTCCAGTTCTACCATTGTCTTTTTCCTCCTTTTGAAATTACTGTTCGTTGATATATTTCTCGCACTGGGTAGCGGCGATAGCGCCGTCTGCCGCAGCCGTCACAACCTGGCGCAGGCTCTTTACACGAATATCCCCTGCCGCGAAAACGCCCGGGATATTGGTATGCATGTCTGCATCCGTGGGAATATATCCTCTTTCGTCCATCTCAAGGCCTTTGCCCTCGTAAATTTTGGAGTTCGGAATGGTTCCGATAAATCCAAACACACCAAACATACCGTCGTCTTCATCTGCCACAATCTTGGTCAGTTCGCCGGTTTTAACATTTTTCACTGTCATTTCAGAGAGAATGCCGTCACCGCCCAGTTCTTCCACTACAGTATCCCACATAAAGTGAAGCTTTTCATTTTTGAAAGCTCTTTCCTGAATGGATTTTGCTGCCCGAAGTTCATCTCTTCTGTGAATAACCGTAACTTTTCTGGCGAACTTTGTCAGATACATGGCCTCTTCCACTGCAGAATCTCCGCCGCCTACTACATAGACTTCAAAATCTTCAAAGAAGTTGGCGTCACATGTGGCACAGTAGGAAACACCTTTCCCGCGGAACTCCTTCTCACCCTTGCAGCCAATCGGCCTTGCAAAAGCTCCTGTCGCGATGATGATGGTTTTGGCCTGGTATTCTGCTTTGGCGCTCATTACTTTCTTCACATCGCCTTCCAGTACCACATCATTGATAACATCGTTTACCCGCTCCACACCGAATTTCTCGCACTGCTGAGTCATCCGTTCAATCAGGGACGGGCCGCTTTCGCCTTCTACTATCTGTCCCGGGTAGTTCTCAATCTCATCTGTAATTGCAATCTGTCCGCCGTCTTTTCCCTTCTCGATAAGCAGAGTGGACAGGCGGGCTCTCCCGGCGTAGAGACCGGCAGCCAGTCCTGCCGGTCCTGCGCCAAGGATAATGACGTCATAAATCTTGTCCATAACGTGATTCTCCTTCTTTCTTTGCGCTGACGCTGTTTTTAGTTTTCAAAAATAGTCTGACCGTCTACCTCTGTCGTCAGTGCCTTCAGAGCTCTCTCTACAAGACCTTTCCGGAGCGCGTACTCTTCATCCTTGTCCAGGGCCGGATTACCCAGCGGATGCGGAATGGCGATTGTAGGAACGATTCTGTTGGCTCCAACCGTCATGGAGATTGGGGTTACTGTACACATATGAACAACCGGAATTCCGGCAGCTTCAATAGCTTTTACCATCGTTGCACCGCAACGTGTACAGGTACCTCATGTAGAGGTCAGGATAACTGCGTCTACTCCGTCAGCCAGAAGTTTCTGGGAGAATTCTTCTGCGAACGCCTTTGCGGAAGCAACGGCGGTTCCGTTTCCTACGGTTGTATAGAACTTGTTATGCAGTTTCCCGATAACTCCTTCTTTTTCAAACTCTCTCATTACATCAACCGGAAGTACACGGTCTGCGTCCTCGTTTGCGTAAACCGGGTCGTATCCGCCGTGTGCGGTCTCGTACGTATCGGCTGTCAGATCCATAACGCCGGTAATATCGTATTCACCGTAGTGAGAAGCGTTGGAGCTCTCGATATGGTCCGGATTTCCTTTCGGAACGATACCGCCGGAAGTAACCAGGGCAACCGTTGCCTTGCTTAAATCCTTTACAGCCGGGTTCGGGTCAACCCTGTCAAAGGAAGGCATGGGATACTCTGTCTCGAAGGGCTTTCCTGCCAGCTTTTTCAGCAGCATCTTAACCGCACGTTTGGAACCTCTTTCCTTCTCGAAGAAGTTGACACGTACGCCGTTGGGGATGTAGCCTTCCTCGGCGGATGCGCCGATGGGCTCTCCCTTTGCCAGTTTCAGAGCCAGAGGAGCCATCTGTCCTACGGCTGCTCTCATACCGGCTGCGCTGTTTTTCGTGGAAACAATATATACTTTTGTCTTGAACATGTCTGCACCCGGGTTCTCTACATACATACCGGTTACAGCCGGGATTCCCAGCTCTTCCTGTACGGCATCGCAGATGGTGCCGCAGGCAACACCGTAACGTCCGGCGTTAAATGCAGGTCCTGCAACAAATACATCCGGTTTCTGTTCCTTTACCATTTCCAGAATGTCTGCCTTGGCTTTCTCCAGGTTCTCATTGAAGTAGGAGTCGCCGCATACGATTGTGGCAGTGATTTCTGCCTCGTCGCCGAATTTCTGTGTAAGGGCCAGTCCGGGTCCTACCACTTCGCCCACACGGATTTCGGCAGGATAATCCGCTTTTTCCTCGCCGCCGATGTTGGCGAAGAACTGATTGATATAATGTACAACTTTAATTTTACTCATCTCTGTTACGTCCTCCCTTCCTAGCGTGCGCTCAGGTAGCCGAATCCGGTCTCGTTGGTTGCGCCCGTAATGGCCTGAATCTCCACTTCGATGGTTCCGTCTTCACGCAGGGAATGTTCATTTCCTCCGGCAATGGTATTTACATAATCCAGTGTGCCAATAACCTTATCCATCTTCGGCAGTACGATAACCTGGTTGGCATTTCCACCGGTTACCACTGCGTCTGCAGCCGGGTCAGCATCTGCCAGAGACTGGGATTTTCCGTCACGGCCTGCGTACTCGTCTGTGATGATAACAGTCTTCACACCTTCCGCCTCAATCTTCTTGCAGTTCATAATCAGGTCGGTATCCGGGTTACCGAATCCTTCCTGAGATACAATTACCGCATCCAGATCCAGGAACCGGCACATCTTTGCGGTCCAGTCGGAAGAACGCATCTTGTCAGCCAGATATACGTTCTCGTTTGTCAGAATCTGACATACAAAGTTCAAAGTCTTTCCGTGCTGCTCAAACAGGTCGTGTACAACCGGGTTGTTCTCATGCACATAAGTCGGGTTCTTGTCGCAGGCGGATACACAGTTTCCGGATACAATAGCACCATCCATTACCTCGGTGGGGCTGATGATGGTGGACAAGGTTCTCTTTGCGTCTACACCGTATACATAGGTGTCGTGGAGAAGTCCCTGGCTCTGCAGCATCTGTACATAACCAACTCTCGGAAGATCCGGGAATTTTTCCTTTCCTTCCATGATTCCGTATGTCTCATATACATGGGTCTCATCCGGCGTCAGTTCTCTTGCCAGTTCTCCCAGGTATACAGCTACCTTAAATCCGGCAATCCGTACTGCCTTCTCATATTCATGCTGTTTCACGTCGTCAACCGGTTCACATACCACAACCAGGTTGTTCAGTTTGGAGAACGGCGTATAATCTGCTCCCGGACCGCTCATGTCGATGATACCTTCCTGGAATCCGACAATCTTTCCGGCCGTCACTACAGCCATTCCTTTCAGCGCGTAAGTCTTTCCGCTTCCCACCGTGTCAACTTTGGCGATAATGCCCGGGAAGATTCCCCCTCTTCCTTCTACCTTCACACGGGGTTCGATTACATCCTTTACTGGAGTAATCCGGACACTTTCGCCCGGTTTTGCAATATCAAGACTTACACTCTTGATTTTTTCGTCCTCAAGGACTAATTCCTTTACAGCTTCTTCATTTACATAAAGGACACCGTCTTCGATTTTGGATTCATTGCCAAACTGAATGTCCTTAATGAAAATGTTACCCAGTTCTAATTTCACTGTAAATCCCTCCTTTTTCTTATTTACTGTATGCCATAAGCACAGGTTTCTCGTGCTTTCACAGCCTTCTTTGTTTTTCCCTCTACCAGGCAGTGGCAGACGGAAGGGCGCTTTCCAGAAGCGTGCAGTCAATCAGCTGAAAATCCGCAAACACTTCCGGGCCGAACTTTTCCGGATGAAAGGAAAACTTTCCGCATGCCCCGAGCGCCTGCTCAATCAGTTCCACGGACTCCATGTCCAGCTTTCCCGGTTTCCGGGAAACGAGCACGGATTTATAGGGCGTCTCCTTCGGCTTTACGCTGCCAGAGAGCGGATGCGTGAGCAGCCGGTGTCCGGCATAGATTCTGTCCCGGGCCCGTTTCAGGGTCTCTTCAAAGGAATCCTCCTGAAATTCCACCGGATATTCCTGCTCATACTTTTCTTTCACAAGCGGATTGTTCGTAATAATGATAAAATCGCTCATTGGTATCAGCTCCAGATTAAAAAAAGGACAACGAAAACAAACGAATTTGCCTTTGTTGTCCTTTCTGTCTCCATAAAAAAGGGATTCAGAATGCAGTCCCTTCCCCGGTCCTTTTGCCTGAAAGTTTCACCTGCCGCGCAGCACCTTTTCCCATACCACGCTTCCGGCTTGCATCTTCGGCGGCCTGCCGGCTCTCTCCCGGAAAAAATCATCCTACTATTCAGTTTCTGGGAAGGGGATGAAAATCCTTATGCACATTCCCTCTTTAACACAGTCAGTATAACACAACTTTCGGCAAAATGCCAGCGGTTTTATAGATTTCCAGGAAATCTTTCATTGCTTTTTTCTATAAATCTATTTCCGCTGTCACTCTTATTTCGTACCTGCTTTTTTCTTCTGATTCGGCAGGAAATTATGGAAATAGTCATCATGTACTTTCTTCACCATAGCGCTTAATCCAAACAGACCGATGATGTTGGGGATAACCATCAGACTGTTGAAGCAGTCTGCCATATTCCATACCAGCTCTACTTCCGCCAGGGAGCCGAGGAAGACACATACCGCTACCAGCACGGCATAAATCTTAACGGCTTTCGGTCCGAAGAGGTATTTGATATTGGCCTCGCCAAAGAAATACCAGCCTACAATCGTAGAGAACGCGAAGAAGAACATACAGATAGCGATAAAGATTTCTCCGCCTTTTCCGTAAACCAGAGAATATGCATACTGGCTCAGCGCAGCACCTGTATAACCTCCTTCCACCACGTCATAAGACAGCGGCAGCGAACGGGTCGTTACGATAACCAGAGCGGTCATGGTCAGTACGATAAACGTATCAATAAACACACCCGTCATAGCCACAAAGCCCTGCTCTACCGGATGGTCCACTTTTGCCACCGCATGGGCATGGGGTGTAGAACCCATACCTGCTTCATTGGAAAACAGACCTCTTGCCACGCCTTTGGTAACAGCCAGCTTCACTGTGGCGCCGATGGCACCGCCGGCAATGGCGTCCGGTGCAAAAGCACCTACGAAAATCTCATAAAACGCCGTCGGAATATTTCTCCAGTTATAGAAAATAACAATCAGGGAGCCGACAATATAAAGAGCCGCCATAAAGGGAACCATCAGCTCCGTTACCTTTGCGATTCTCTTCATGCCGCCGGTTACGATGAATAACGCAATTACAGCCACTATCAGGCCCATCACCCACTGGGGAATTCCAAATGCCGTATGGAAAGAAGAAGCGATGGAATTGGACTGTACTGCATTTCCCATAAAGCCAAGGGCAAAAATGAGCAGCACGGCGAAAATCGCGGCAAGCACTTTTCCGAAGGTGCCTTTAAAAGCTGCCCTTATATAGTAAACCGGTCCGCCGGTTACCACGCCGTCCTCGCCCACCTGTTTGTACTTCTGGGCCATGATTGCCTCTGCGTAAATAGTTGCCATTCCAAGAAACGCGGCAACCCACATCCAGAAAATAGCTCCCGGACCGCCTACTGCGATGGCAGTGGCCGCACCGGCAATATTTCCGGTCCCAACCTGAGCCGCAATCGCTGTGGCCAGTGCCTGGAAAGAACTCATTCCATCATTTCCGGCTTCGCCTTTTTTGGAAAAGAGACCTCCAAACGTCCGCTTCATTCCTTCTTTAAATCCTCTGACCTGAATAAACCCGGTCCGGATAGAAAACCAGATTCCGGCGCCAACCAGGCAGATAATGAGTACAATGTTGGACATATAATTCTGAATCGTCAATACAATGTTGTTTAATGTTTCCACAACATACCCTCCTTTTCTCTGCATCCCCCATAGATGCTTTTTATAAATACTATGCCTCTATTTATTATTATAATGGTTTTAGAAAATCTGTTCAACATCTTTGTCTTCAAAAACACTTTTTTGTTCACATTGCACAGTTTTTCTCCTGATTTTTCAAAGTAAAAAGGAGGGCCGGAACGGAAATACCGCTCCGGCGCCCCTTTCGGACTCATACAGGTTACCCCTGTTTTCGTCAAATTGTCTAATTTTTCACATACTATTACACGTTGATTTCGGCTTTCACGCCCAGAAGCTCTTTGTTCTTCTCCAGCAGGGGCCGGATAACTTTTTCCAGGTAGCGGGACGTCTGCTGGGGAGCACGGCCCACATATTTTGCCGGCTCCATCGTTTTCTGCAGGTCTTCCAGACTCAGATTGAAGGCCGGGTCTGCGGCAATCAGTTCCAGCAGATTGTTTTCCATTCCCAGTTCCTTCACATTTCTTCCGGCTTCCATGGAAAGTTCCCGGATTCTCTCGTGAAGCTCCTGGCGGTCTCCTCCTGCCTTTACCGCGTCCATCATAATATTCTCCGTGGCCATAAAGGGCAGTTCGGACCGGAGCCGTTTTTCAATGACCTTCGGATAAACCACCAGTCCGTCCACTACATTCAGGCACAAATCCAGGATGCCGTCCACGGCCAGGAACCCTTCCGGCACGCTGAGCCGCTTGTTGGCGGAATCGTCCAGCGTCCGCTCGAACCACTGGGTGGCGGAAGTGATGGCCGGATTCAGGGCGTCTATCATAACATAGCGGGAAAGGGAGGCAATCCGCTCGCTCCGCATGGGATTCCGCTTGTAGGCCATGGCAGAAGAACCAATCTGGGTCTTCTCAAACGGCTCTTCCACTTCTTTCAGATGCTGAAGCAGACGGATGTCGTTGGACATCTTGTGGGCACTGGCCGCAATACCTGCCAGCACATTCAGCACCCGGGTATCCACCTTCCGGGAATAGGTCTGTCCGGACACCGGATAGCAGGCCTCAAATCCCATCTTTTCCGCAATCATTGGGTCGATTTTATCAATCTTCTCCTGGTCCCCGTCAAAGAGTTCCAGGAAACTGGCCTGAGTTCCCGTGGTTCCCTTGGATCCCAGCAGCTTCAGCGTGCCGGCCACGTATTCCAGGTCCTCTAAATCCATCGCGAATTCCTGCATCCAGAGTGTGGCCCGCTTTCCGACAGTGGTCGGCTGGGCAGGCTGGAAGTGGGTAAACGCCAGGGTGGGAAGGTCTTTATAGCGGTCCGCGAAATCCGCCAGCTCGGCGATAACATTCACCAGTTTCTTCTTCACCAGCTTCAGGGCCTCCGCCATAAGAATAATATCCGTGTTGTCACCCACATAGCAGGAAGTGGCTCCCAGATGGATAATGCCTTTTGCCTTCGGGCACTGCACGCCGTAGGCGTACACATGGGACATAACGTCGTGGCGGACCACTTTTTCCCGCTCCTTTGCCACATCGTAATTGATATCGTCCGCATGCTCTTTCAGTTCCGTAATCTGCTCGTCCGTAATGGGAAGACCCAGTTCCTTCTCTGTCTCCGCCAGGGCAATCCAGAGTTTTCTCCAGGTCCGGAATTTCATGTCCGGCGAAAAAATGTACTGCATCTCCCTGCTGGCATACCGCTCAGAAAGGGGACTCTGATATCTGTCACTGCTCATTTTTCATACCTCTCTTTTCTTTACTCTTCTTCAAACGCATGGGAAATGTCTTTTCCCGGTACTTCCATGGGATAGTTTCCGGTAAAGCAGGCGTCACAGTAGCCAAGCCCCGGCACCATGTCCCGCAGTTTTTCAATTTCCATGTACCCCAGGGAATCCGCGCCTATCATCTGCCGGATTTCCTCAGCTGTTCATTGGAAGGCACGTCCGTCCCGAAATAGCAGGGATAAAGGAATGGCGGCGCGCTGATACGCACATGCACTTCCAGGGCGCCCGCTTTTTTCAGCATTTTGATAATGTTGGCGCAGGTCGTCCCCCGGACAATGGAATCGTCCACCATGACAATCCGTTTTCCCCGTACCACTTCTTCTATTACATTCAGCTTGATTTTTACGCTGGATTCCCGCTGGCTCTGTCTGGGTTTAATAAAAGTCCGCCCCACATAACTGTTCTTATGAAACGCCATGCCAAAAGGAATTCCGGATTCCTCCGCGTATCCTTTGGCCGCCATTAGTCCGGAATCCGGCACGCCCACAACCAGATCCGCTTCCACCGGATAGGACTGTGCCAGCGCCTTTCCGGCGGTAATCCGGGAATGGTATACATTGACCCCGTCCAGGGTGCTGTCGGTTCTGGCGAAATAAATATATTCAAATACACAGTGCCGCTGCTCTTCTTTCGGAATGGCCATTTCCATGTCCGAGGCAATGCCGTCTGCGGTCAGGGTGACAATCTCCCCGGGCTTTACATCCCGGACAAATTCCCCGCCCACAGCCGCGATGGCGCAGCTTTCCGAAGCCAGGAACCAGGTGTTGTCCCGCTTTCCGATGCAGAGCGGCCGAAGTCCCAGCGGATCTCTAGCCCCTATCAGTTTCCGGGGACTGGAGACCACCAGGGCATAGGCGCCTTTAATCTTTTTCATGGCGCCCTTTACCGCCTTTTCCGCCGTTCCCGCGTAGAGCCGCTCCCGGGCAATGCAGTAGGCGATGACCTCCGAATCGATGGTGGTCTGAAAAATAGCGCCGGTATACTCCAGCTCGTGCCGCAGTTCCACGGCGTTGGTCAGATTTCCGTTGTGGGCGATGGCCAGCGTTCCCTTTACATAATTGATAACCAGAGGCTGGGCATTTTCTGCCCGGGTTCCCCCGGCCGTGGAGTACCGCACATGGCCCACGCCCAGGTTTCCGCCCAGGTTTTCCAGGCTCTCCTCGTCAAACACCTCGTTGACCAGGCCCAGGCCCTTCTTAAAGCGGATTTTCCGTTTTGCCGAAGTATCCGTCACTGCGATTCCGCAGCTTTCCTGTCCTCTGTGCTGCAGGGCAAAAAGCCCGTAATACACGGACGGCGCCACATCTCCTCCGTCCAGGTCATAGACGCCGAACACGCCGCATTCTTCTCCAAGTCCCGTTTCCAGGTTTTCCAGTCTGCTCATCTTCTACCCTCTTCTATATTCTCGTTTCCATTCTTCCAGTAACTCACGGGAGGGTTCTATCTCAACGCCCTTTCTGGCATCTGCGATTTTTACGGCCAGCCGGTTGTCCACATCCAGCAGCACGTCATTTTCCGTAATCATCTTCTGGTACTCATCCACGGGAAGGTACCGGTAGCAGGCATAGAGATAGCCTTCCAGCATTCTGGGGTCTTCGCAGATTTTATAGGCCCGCTCGTACATTCTGGCTGCCTCTTCATAGAGAAACGCCTTTCCGTAAGCACCTGCCAGGCAGGCGCACACCCGGCCGTAAAACCGGGGCCCCACGGAATCGTCCTTCTCTCCGTTCAGAATCGACATATATACCAGAATCGCCGATTCCAGTTCCCCGCTTTCCATCAGGGAATCCGCCTTAAATTTCTGGCGTTCCACTTCCTTCTGATTTTTCAGTTTTTCCAGCACATTCTGAATGTGCTTCAGTTCTCCCGGCGTATAGATGTGGGATTCATTCAGAACACTGAGAACGAACTGCTCCACGGAAGCATGATTTTTCAGAAGCTCCATCAGGTGGGCAGCCAGCTCAGGCAGCTCCAGTTCCTCCTCTTTCCACCGGCAGAGCTGTTCGTTGATAATCGTGTAGTCTATCAGATACAGATTATTGCACAGATAGTAACAGAGCTCCTCTATCGTGTAGATTCGTTTATGAATACGGGAAATCTCGTATGGCTGTTTTGCTTTTTTCTTATGACAAAGAATTAAACTGCCCATTGCTTCCTCCTAGTTCAATGACTTTTTCCACCGAAAATCCGGTGGACGGGAAAAATTCCCCAAAGCCCACATCCTCAAAAATGATATGGCAGGTGCGCTCATCCGAAAAACGGGTCTGAATCTTCAGGCGGAGCGCATAGTTCTTCCGGTCCGGCAGACCATCAAAGGAGACCGTCTCCACCCGGAGTTTCCCGGTAACCAGGGATTCCACGTGAATCTCAATGTCCTCCGTGTCCTCCAGCAGCACCTCAATCTGCCGGTCGGCCTCATACCAGTGTGCGCCCCAGGGCACCAGGGGATACCATCCCTCCTCGCCCCTTACCCGCATCTTCAGACAGATCTGCTCGGTCATCTTGGTCTCATCCAGATACACCGGCTCCTCCTCCGGCGTGCTGTCTTCCAGCCGCCTTCTGGCAGTATAGCAGGCTCCCTTGCTGTAAAGATTGTTTCCCATAAATGCCCGTCTTCCGTTGCAGAGCACCCGAAGCGAATTGGGATACCAGTTATTTTCAAATCCGTCCCCCGTGAGAAAGACGGAGGACACCAGCTTTTTATCAAATACACTCTGTATAAAATGCTTAAAATGTTCGTCCGCGGCTTTCGCCTTGTCCACATTCAGAACCGGATACACGGACTCCAGCTCTTCCATCTGGGCTTCCGCCACCTTGTCCACCGTGACAAAGCGCTCCTTGCCTGTCCGGAAACCGGTCTTCAGTTCCCGCAGCATATAGGCCCGGATAACATCCTGGTCACAGTAAAACAGGGCCGCCTCATACTGCCACAGCTCCTTGGGCTGGTTAAACATATAATGGCAGAAGCTCTCCTTGTAATCCTGAACGTAGATAGCGTCTTTGCGGATTCCCAGCCGCTGTCCGATTCCTTTCAGCAGATACCGGATGTCCTCGCTCATCTCCGGCACCGTGAAGGTCAGACTGTCTATCACCTGAAAATCCTGAAGCGTCTGCCGGATAAATTCAGCCAGAAGCCACACCGCCTCAAATTCCCGTCCGGCAATCTGAAGCCTTTCTTTTTTCAGGGCGCTCTCCCAGATATCCGTCACCGTGACGCTTCCCCTTACGGTATTCATCCGCACGGCGTTTCTTCCGTAGGTCCATTCGTCTTTATAGTAGTTCATCACCAGGGGAATCTGATGGCTGTCTCCTCCGGTTTCCAGCGTCTCCGGTTCCAGCGTATCCTTATTGTCATAGCTTATCTGGCAGATTTTCGAATTGATATCGTATCCGATGATACTTCCCTGCCCCATGCACCTTATCCTCCTTTAGTATGCTGCTAATATGCTACAAATATCTGTTCCGCAAGCGTTTTTTCCGCGGCATATTCATGCATGGCCACAGAAAGCGCTTCCGATTTCAGTCCCACCATATCGTTGAGCCGTCCGTACCGGCCAATCGGTTTTACCTCCCTTGGCTCGTACACCTTTTTCTCCGTAACCGTCACATGACCGTCGTTTGTCTCTGTAAAATAGTACCGCAGTGTCTCGTCGCCAAAAAGGATAAAGGTCTTTATGTAAGTATCCTCGTAGGCAGGAACCAGCACTTCCTGCTGATAGTTCATGCCCTCTCCTTCCCCGCTCCGGATCTGCCAGGATATGCTTACCCGGCTGCCGGGTTTCGCATGGTAGGAAATCATGGTCTTATCATAAAGCTGTACCTCCCGAAGCCAGCCTTCCGGATATTCCATATAGAAGGGGAAATACAGCTGCTTCTCGCACATTTCCCGCAAAAATTCCCGAAGCATGGGTTCCAGCTCCTGGTGTACCTCCCGGGAAGAGTAATACTTCAGCAGGGCAATCTTGCAGATGTCCGCCAGGTCTTCATCCTTCCGGTACTCATTTGCGATAATGGAAAAGACGCAGCCTTTTACCTGCCTTCCGTTCACCACATATTCCCGGGAAACATAAGCCAGGTACGCCTGCTTCAGGCGGAAGTAGGTACGTCCGTCATAATAGTCTTCAAATATTTCTTCCTCTCCGAACATCATCTCGGAAAACAGCATCTGCGTGATGATACGCTCGGAGAGCTTATAGGTCGTCACATCATAGTCGCGGGCCGTATGCCATACCCGCTTCATGTCGCCGGTGGCGCCGCAGTAGTATTCGGCCAGATAGGTCAGTGTGGCCTTGTCAAACAAATCTCTCCGGAACAGCTCGAAACAGAGGTAGCTGAGGAAGTCGTCCTCCTCATACCCCTCTTCCCGGATCCGCATACTGCAGAACCGGAACACGTCCTCCTCTTCGAAAGCGTCCAGTCCGAACTCCTGCAGGTTTTTCCAGTTCAGCTCCTCCTGCTCCCGCTTTCGGACGTCCACATTCTCTTCCTGGTATTTCCTGCACACATCCATAAACCGGCTTTCGTAGAAAAGCCGCATGGTCTCGTAGGGAATGGAGTCCATGTAATGGCGGCCGTCCCGTGCTTCCCACACAATCCGGGAATCCCTGCTGTAAAGGTAGACAATGGTTCCCTCCGGATTATAGGGCACTCTCTGTCGGATAGAACCGTCCGGCTCAATCACCAGAACATAGGCCATGCTGGTCATGGTTGTCTTCACCTCGTAGGCATGGCACAAATCGTACATGGCGCTGATGCGCTCCGGCGTCATCTCCCGCTCAGAGCAGCAGCGTTTGTAGATAATCCGCAGAGACTCGTTGATTCTCCGGCGTTCCAGCTGCTCCCAGGCAAACCGCTCCATCTGCTCCCGGTAAGCCCCGTAGAGCTCGCCCGCTTCGTCCTGGTACTGAATCATGCTGGCATAAAGAAGCGCCGCCTTCCGGTAATTCAGCGTGTTCCCGTGCATGAAATACAGATATACGGAACGGGGAAAATCCTTTTTATAATTCTTTTCGTCAATGGTCATCATGTAGTATTCATAAAGCTGGGCGATTTTCAAATCTTCCTCCACGGCCTTTTCATACCACACAAAGTACTCCTGCTCTGTCCGGTTTCCCCGGATAAGCTGGGTACAGATGGCGGTCAGAATCATGGAGTCCCCGTAGAGCTCATAGCACCCCTTCAGCACCCGGTAGAGTCCCTTGTCAAAGTTTCTCTGCTGGGTAGCCAGATTGGCTGTATAAAGAGCAATCTCCTTGGTCATCAGCCGGTATTTTACTGCAAAATTCAGAATCTGAATTTCAAAGGATGTCAGCTTTTTCAGGCACGTGGGGTGTTCCAGAAAACACCGGTATGCCTGCCAGTACAGGGCTATCTGATTGGAACGGTTGTAGAAATGACGCTCCAGCACGTGAAGCCGGTTCGTATAGTTTTTGTATTCCGGATCCAGGTCCACCAGCATACAGACCAGCTGCCAGGAACGGGGCCGCTTCATGTACGCCTTGTTCAGTTCCTCCACCACCCGGTTCACGTGGCTTCCGGTCTTCCGGACACGCGCCGTCAGGTACAGGTAATACGCCGATACAATGGGGTCCTTCCCAATGGAAAAACGGCTGTAATTATAGTTGTCCAGAATGTCGCCCGCCTCTTCTTCCTCTTTGGTCAGAATATGCAGGTGGGCGTCAATCAGCGGATAGATGTCCGTGTCGCCGGAATAGATGTCCAGCCGTCCCAGCTGGCTTCTCGTCTCGTCCGCCCAGTCCTTCAGGGAATTTCTGCCGCCCATGCAGGCCAGATAGCCTTTGATAACACCGGCCACAATCATATCCGCTTCCCTTCTGCCCGGCGCATGGTCCTTATGGTTGGCCACCATCACCTCATAGGTCAGGCTTTCATAAGGCGTCTCAAAGGTAATCCTTCCGAAATTGTTTCCCGCGTGGTTTTTCTCCGGGTGTACAATATAACTGAAATCAAACAGGTTCCCCACGAAATCTTCCGTAGAGAACTGGTCCTTGCTAATCTGGATAAAATCGCCGTCCACATGAACCTTTACCTGCATATAGCCCCAGGTGTTCTTGGTAAAGTGGATAATCTCCCTGGTTGCCTCCTTCAGGTTCCGGAACGTGCGGTGCGTCCGGCCCATGGTCAGAAAGATGCACTCCTTCTGCTTGATGGCCACCAGAAATTCTTCCATGGCCTGCTCTCCCAGGGACCATTTGCGCATATTGTCATAGAGGGCCCGGATTCTCGGCTCCTCGTATTTTATCACCTCATAAAAATCCCGGGAACGGAAAAGGCGCTGGGCCTCGGTAAAGTCCTGAATGGCCAGTTTTTTAAAATCCCGGACATTCTGTACTTTTCCATAGGAGGTCATGATGTACGGCTTCTCAATAATCGCCGTAAAGGTAATCTCATATTCTCCGCCGTTGCAGACGATGGTGAATTTTCCCTGTTCCACATGTCCCGGCTTCAGTCCCCTGCCGTCGTAGGTGAAGTTAATCTCAACCGGATTCCCCTCAAATCCCTGCTCTGCAAGGTGCACACGAAAAGAAGAAGAATAGACGAGTCCTCTTACGTTTCCTTCTTTCCGGTTTTTCACAACAAAGCTTCCGCTGGCTGTCTCGCCCTCTCCAATCGACAGAATCAGATGGGTCTCCGGCAGGACTACGTCCGGATATGCCATGCGGAAGTCTCCTTTGGAAAATTTTTTAATTTTATTCTTCAAAGTTCTGCCACCTACTTCTTGCATTGCAATTTTTTAGAAAAACATTATAATGAATTATAGCATTATTCCAGAATCAAGGCAATGCCGGAAAAGTGGAAAACTGGCAAAAAGGGAAAAAACAGGGCCGGTTTTCGGGAAAGGAGTCGAAAATATGGAAAAATCACCCGGATTTCATGGCAGCGACTTAGAAGCCGCCGCTGCCTTTTATCAGATATCCCCGGACGAGGTCGTCCGGTTCGGGGCCAATGTCAATCCTCTGGGCTTCCCGGAATCCGTAAAGCAGATTCTGGCCGGCCGGCTGGACGTGCTGGGCGCCTACCCGGACCGGGATTACCGGGCGCTCCGGCAGGCCATTGCCGGATACTGCCGGGCGGACATGGAGCACATCATCGTGGGAAACGGCTCCACGGAGCTGATTTCTCTTCTGATTCAGGCCAGGAAAGCCCGCCATGCCCTGGTCATCGCTCCCACCTACTCGGAATACGACAGAGAACTGGGCTTAAACGGGGGAGACATCGATTATTTTTATCTGCTGGAAGAGGAAGATTTTGTTCTGGACACCGAACGCCTTGCCCGGAAGATACGGGAGGGATATGATTTCGTGATTCTCTGCAATCCCAACAATCCCACTTCCTCGGCTGTAAAAAACGGGGATATCGTCCGGATTCTGGATGTTCTGACAGAAACCGGCGGATTCCTGATGATTGACGAGACCTATGTGGAATTCGCCCCGGACCCGGACGCGGTCACCGCAGTGCCGCTGACCGGGATTTACGCGAACCTGATGGTCCTGCGGGGCGTCTCCAAATTTTTCGCCGCTCCCGGCCTCCGGCTGGGCTACGGCATTACAGGAAGTCCTTCTCTTATGAAAGAGCTTCACCGGCTCCAGAATCCCTGGAGCTTAAGCAGTATCGGAGCCCTGGCCGGAGAACTGCTCTTTCAGGATAAAGATTACATTCGCCGGACCCGGACGCTGATTACAAAAGAACGGGAACGGATGTACCAGGCGCTTCTTTCCATGCCCGGTTTTCATCCCTTCCTGCCCTCGGCCAACTTTATTCTGGTCCGGCTGGAAAAGCCGGGACCGACTTCCGCCCAGGTCTTCGACGCGCTGATGCGCCGGAAAATGATGATACGGGACTGCTCTTCTTTCCAGTCCCTGGGCGGGGAATATATCCGCTTCTGCGTCATGCTTCCGGAAGACAACACCCGTCTTCTGCTTGCCCTCAGCAGTCTCTGACAGACAGGTTCCGGCCGGGCCCGGCTCTGCCGGCCCGGCCGGAAACAGCCCCTCTTACAGCTTATCTTACAATCCGGTAATATTCCCTGGCTGTCACCAGATAGACCACTCCGTAGATAACAGCGAATACACCTGCCGTCGCAATGGTGCAGTTCCGAAAAAGCGCCACGTCGCTTAAGTTCATCAGCTCCAGCAGCCGCACAATAACTTTAAATCCCATGCAGATGTGCACGAATGCGGCAATCAGGGGCAGGGCGAACACGGATACCACCTGGCTTTTTATGGACCGGCGGACCTCTCTTCGGCTCATGCCCACTTTCTGCATAATCTGGAACCGTTCCCGGTCGTCATATCCTTCCGAAATCTGTTTGTAGTAAATAATCAGCACCGTTGCCATCAGAAACAGAATTCCAAAGAAGATACCCAGGAAGAAGAAGCCTCCGTAGAACGAGTAGAACTCCTCCCGGTAGTCCTCGCGGGCTTCCGTGTAGCCGTCATATCCTGCCTCGGAAAAGGCCGTTTTCAGCTCTTCCAGTGTTTTTGCCCGGTTCTCTTCGCTTCCTTTCAGATTCAGGTTGATGTTTCCGTCCCCGGCGTTTATGTCCCCCTGAATGCCGGCACAGTAGGAAATCAGCTCCTGGCAGGTTTCCTCCGGCACTATCAGGTACAGGGTCTCATAAGCCATCATGTTTTCTTCTCCGGAAACCGTGAATTCATCCAGAATCTTCTTTACCTGCAGGGTTTCCTCCCCGATTCGGAGCTCTCCTTCCGCCGCGTCCCAGGATTTACTCCTCTCTGAAAGATACACAAAGGCCTCCCCTGCCCCCAGTTCTTCTGTTTTCCCGGTTATCCGGTTATAATCCTCCAGGGAGATCAGGTTCAGAATGCTTCCGGAGAGAATATCACTCTGCGAGCTGGAATCATCCGCCACCGCAATTTCATGACTGTTTTGCGGAAGGACCAGAAACTGGGCCGAAAGGTATGCCTGGTCCGTGGTGAGCTCCACCTGGTTCTGTCTGGCAGTCTCCCGGGCCGTCTCCTGGAATTCCCGGACTTCCGCTCTGTCTGCGCTGTACATGACAGCGGAAAAGTCAAAGGGATACCGGGTCTCCAGTACATTCTGCATGCCCGCGTAAAGGGAAACCGTGGTGGAAATCATGACCAGAACCATAGTGCTTAAGATACAGATACTGGCCAGTCCCGCCGCATTCTGCTTCATCCGGTAAATCATGCCGGATACGGAAATAAAATGACTGGTCTTATAGTAATACCGTTTGTTTTTCCGAAGCAGCTTTAAGACGGCAATGCTTCCTGCCGTAAACAGGGCATAGGTTCCGATAATCACCAGCACTACAGCAGCGAAGAACAGATACAGCGCCTCCAGCGGCTGCTCCGTGGTCTGGGCGATGTAGTATCCGCCTCCCAGGGCCGCGAAGCCGATAACCGTCAGCAGAATCCTGGTCTTCGGCTCCCGCTCCCCCTGGTTCTGGCTGTGCAGCAGCTCCACCATGTTCATCCTGCACACGGACACCAGATTATAGACAAAAGCAACCAGAAGCACCGCCGCGAACATGGCTGCCGTAAGCGCCATGGCCCGGGCCTCCACCGCAAACTGAAGCGGCACATCCAGCCTGGTGATTTTCAGAAGCAGCAGAAACAAAAACCGGGAAAACAGGATGCCGGTCACCAGGCCCCCTGCAATGTCCACCCCCATGGTTATCACTGTCTCCCAGAACATCATCAGGGCCACATGGCGTTTTTCCATGCCCAGCACCTGGTAGAGTCCCAGTTCTTTTTTCCGGTGCTTCATCAGAAAGCTGTTCGTGTAAAACAGAAAAATCCAGGAAAACACGGCCACCACTGCCGCTCCTACCCCTATCGTGCTTTTCACCTGCTGCGCTCCCGGAAAACTGGACAGTCCCTCTGCAAAAGAGATGGCGCGGATGATATAATACATGGCCACCGTAATGACACCGGTTATCAGATACGGGATATAGGTTTTCCCGTTCTTGCGGATGCCGTCCGCCGCAAGCCTGTGACAGAGAGAATTACGCATGCCGCTCACCTCCGGTAATCAGCGCTGTCAGCGCATCGGATATTTTTTCGTAGAGCGCCTCGTCGGAAAGGCCGCCCCGGTAAATCTGATGGTATACCGTTCCGTCTTTGATAAACAGAACCCGCCCGGCATGGCTGGCCGCCTTGACGCTGTGGGTCACCATGACGATGGTCTGTCCTTCCCCGTTGATGCTTTCAAACAGCCGCAGCAGTTCGTCCGAAGCGTGGGAATCCAGGGCGCCCGTGGGCTCATCCGCCAGGATAAGCTGGGGATTCGTTATCAGGGCCCGGGCCACGGCGGTCCGCTGTTTCTGGCCCCCGGACACTTCATAGGGAAACTTCTGCAGGATATCCCGGATTCCCAGCCAGGCCGCAATGGGTTCCAGCCGTTTCTTCATCTCCGGATACTTTTTCCCTGCCAGCACCAGCGGGAAAAAGATATTGTCCTGAATGCTGAATGTATCCAGCAGATTAAAATCCTGGAACACAAAGCCCAGATTCTGCCGCCGGAATGCGGCCAGCTCCCGGTTCTGCACCTGAGCCAGATCCCGTCCTTTTAAAAACACCTGTCCGCTGGTGGGCTTATCCAGCGCCGCCAGAATATTCAGAAGCGTCGTTTTCCCGGAACCGGACTCGCCCATCACTGCCACAAATTCCCCGGGTTCCACGGAGAAGCTTACGTTCTGCAGCGCCTGTACCTGCGTCCCTCCAAACCGGGTCGTATAGATTTTTTTCACATTTTTTACATCCAGTAAAGCCATACTCTGTTCTTCCTTTCTGCCTGTGCGGCTTTCTTTGTTCTTACAGGTACAGTATAAAAAAGGAAGAAATGTTCTGCCATGGATTTGGCTTTCATTTCTTCCCGGTATCTTACATTTCTGTCACTTTTCCTAATCTT